>Ga0308157_10000792_pt1 | contig 85685 bp, 71 predicted proteins | sample PhyBR1_FD_201035 | JGI IMG/M metagenome (GOLD analysis project Ga0308157, IMG submission 201035) | Phyllosphere microbial communities from UC Gill Tract Community Farm, Albany, California, United States - DLSLB.R1 | ecosystem: Host-associated > Plants > Phyllosphere > Unclassified | place: USA...
AGAAAGAAAGAGCTATGACATTATTTGAAGAATACCCAGAAATCAAAACAGTCTATTGGTTAAGCCAAAAACTATGCAATATCTATAACAATAATACCGATAAGACCATAGCAATAACAAAATTAGCCCACTGGTATAATGACGTGGAAAACTTAGGGATTAAAAGCTTTAATACTATTATGAATACCATAAAAGTCAACTATGATTCTATTCTAAACTATTTCAACAATAGAAGTACAAATGCAGGTGCAGAATCTTTTAATGCTAAAATAAAAGCATTCAGAAATCAATTCAGAGGAGTCAGAAAAGTCGATTTCTTCTTATTTCGATTAACTAAATTATTTGCCTAGTCCCCAACTTTTGAACTTGATCCGAAAAGGGATACCTTATATACCAAAAAAAGAGGGATACTTTTTCAAGTATCCCTCACAGTGGGCGATGAGGGGTTCGAACCCCCGACCCCCTCGGTGTAAACGAGGTGCTCTGAACCAGCTGAGCTAATCGCCCTATTTTACTAGGTCGCTATCATTTCGTGATTGCGAGTGCAAATATAGGCAGGTTTTTCGCTTATGCAAAATATTTCTAAAGAAATTTTGCTTTTTATTTTACGAAAACATTCAGTTGCTTAATAGTTAGTGGTTTAAAAGATGAAAAAAATGGGAGTAAAATTGGCATACTGGACGGGTTGGAGCAAAAACTGCTATTTATACGCTAAACTTTGCAACTGATAATGGGTTTTTTATAGTTTCAAATTGCTTTTGGACGAAGTTTTTTGAGAATAGCTTGGTCAGCTGAGTCTTATTTATGGTTTTTAGCCTCAATCCATCGTGACATATATTTTGTGCTGCTTAATGTATGATGCTGCAATAAGGAACCAAAGAAATTATTAAAGCGATGTTGGGCTAGGTTGGATTGCAAAAAAATGATTTTTTTAGTAAAATCATTTTCAAAACGTTTTTTTGAGTACCGCTGATTTAGGATTGCTATTCCATTTTGCTGTGCAGTTTTCCAGAGTTCTTCATCATGATACAATTGTATAGCAAATTTTATAAATTCAGGCACATCATCAGTTACAAATCCGTTCCAAGGCAAATCTCCCAGCATCGATTCGGCGCCGATTGTTGAGGTAATACTCGGAGTACCGCACTGCATAGCTTCAATCAGTTTTCCTTTGATTCCAGCGCCAAAACGCAATGGAGCCAGAACAATTCTTGCGTTTTGTACTACTTCATTGGCATCAGCAGCACGGCCTTTGATGTGAAAACCTTCTTTGGGCTGATGTAGCTGCATTACTTTTTGCGAAGGATATGCGCCATAAATATTTAGTTTAGCTTCGGGCAATTGTTTTCTTAGCAAAGGCCAGATGGTTTCTTTCAGATATTGGACAGCATTCCAATTGGGTTCGTGAAGAAAATTGCCTATAAACACAAAATCTTTTCTTTCTTGAAAAGCAGGAAGTTTTTCAAAAGTGGTTTCGGAAATTGGTTCCAATAAAAAAGGCAGATAGTAAAGTAGTTTTTCGTCTATTTTGAAAGTGGTTTTTAAGAGATCCATTTCAAATTCGGAAATCATTAATGATAAATCACACCTCAAAATGCTGGCGATTTCTCTTTTGGCGACATCTTCTTTCAATACATCAGTAAGAGCAAATTCTCGTTTTTCCTTAAATGCTTTTTGTCTAGCCGATCTCAGGCAATGCAAATCTTCAGTGTCCAGTATTCTCAGAGCATGAGGGCAATTTTCGGCTACTCGCCAGCCAAATTGTTCTTCAATCATAAATCGGTCGAATAAAACCATGGCAGGATTCAGTTCTTTGACAAAAGTGTCAAAACTGGAACAATTCAAGGTGATTGATTTTTTATCCACATTCAACGAAGCTAAATCGACCATAAAATCACTATCCATAGCCGGACTGGCAAATGTTATGCTGAATCCCTGTTGCTGAAATTGTTCAATTAGCTGTAGCATTCGACCGCCTGCAGCCGAAGAATTGGGCTCTGGCCAAACAAAACCAATGATTAAAAGTGTCTGAATTTGATTCATAAGAATTAATGATAATGTTGCAAAATAATGCATTTTGAGTGGTTAAGCATCATTTTTGGAGGAAAATCGGCAGGGAATGACTAATTTTGCGGGATTAAATCAACAGTTATGCTTGGATTGAAATTAGCAACCGACCCTCGTTGGGTAAATATAGTGGAAAGCAATATTGAAGAGATATTGACCGATCACGCTTGGTGTGAACAAAAAGCAGCTTCAAATGCGATAAGTTTGATTACTTATAACTCAGAGTTAGAGGAATTGGTGACCGAATTATTGGTTATTGCAAGAGAAGAATTAGAGCATTTACAAATGGTTCACAATGTAATAAAGAGCCGGGGCTTGACTTTGGGCAGGGAACGCAAAGATCATTATGTAAATGAGCTTTTCAAATTCATGAAAAAAGACGGAAGCCGTAAGGATGCTTTGGTGGATAGACTGTTATTTTCTGCCATGATTGAAGCCCGAAGTTGTGAGCGTTTCAAAGTGCTGTCCGAAAACATAAAAGATGAGGAATTAGCTAAATTTTATAGAGATCTTATGATTTCTGAAGCGGGACATTATACTACTTTCCTTGGATTTGCCCGAAAATATACAGATAATTTTGATGTGGATAAGCGTTGGCAGGAATGGATTGAGTTTGAAACCTCTATCATTACCAATTATGGTAAAAGTGAAACCGTACATGGTTAAAAACCCATTTGCATTAGCGAATAATTTATCATTTTCATTTTTTTAATTCAGCATACAAAATACATGTCAGCAACTAATTATAAAACTATCGGAGTTAAAATTTTAAAATATACTGGTATCACACTAGTAGTTTTATTAGCGCTGATGTTTCTTACTCCTTTGATTTTTTCAGATAAAATAAAAGAAGAAGTAAAAAAGACAGCAAATAAAAAATTAAACGGAGAGTTGAATTATTCGGATGCCGAAGTTTCTTTTTTTAGACATTTTCCATCGTTAACTTTAACATTGACGAAATTCAATCTTAATGGGTCGGCACCTTTTCAAAACGAAAAATTAGTCAGTGCCGATGAAATTGCTTTTGGAATCAATTTGAGCAGTCTTGTTTTTGGAGAAAGTATAAAAATTGATCAAATTTTCCTTTCCAATTCATTGGTAAACATAAAAGTAAATAAAAAGGGAGAGGCGAATTATAATGTGTATATCGCTGAAAAGGAAACAGCATCAAAAGAAGAAGAATCTGAGACAGGAATAAAATTAGAGAAAATTGAAATCGATAATAGTAAACTTATTTATGATGATCAATCGACCAATGTTCATGTTGATGCCACTGGATTTAATTATTTAGGAAATGGGGATTTGAGTCAGGCAATATTTGAGTTACATTCTAATTTGAAAATTGAAAAGCTGAATATCATTTATGCAAATGAACCATATTTGATGAACAAAAAAGTAGATGGAGATTTGATTACCAAAATAAATACCAATTCACTTTCTTTTGTTTTTGAGCAAAATGACTTGTCTATTAATAAGCTTTTGGTTGATTTTCAAGGAAAATTCGATTTCTTAAAAGATGGTTATAATATAGATTTTACTATAAAATCCAATAAAAGTAATCTTAATGATCTTTTTACTGCTTTTCCACCCAAATATATTACTTGGCTTAAAGACACCGAATTGAAAGGAAGTGTTGATTTATTGTTTACGCTAAAAGGGAAATATATTGCATCTCAAAATTTAGGTCCAGATTTAAACTTGGATTTTAAAATAAAAGATGGTTTTGTAAATTATAAAAAAAGTGTTTTTCCAGTTTCTAATTTAAATATGGACATCTCTGCCAAAGTGCCTAATTTAAATCCTGAACTTTTAAGGCTGGATGCCAGAAACGTATCTTTAAACGTAGATAAAAATTATATTAAAGCCAAATTAAAAATGAACGGAATGACAACTCCTGACATTGATATGGCCTTAAATTCTCAAATTGATCTGGAGAAATTAAACCGAGCCCTAGGAATTCCGGATATAGAATTAAAAGGGATGCTTGTTGGTGATTTGAAAGTTAAAGGTAAATTTGATCAAAAAAACAAACTTTTTCCGAACGCTAACGGGACTTTGGATTTAAAAAATGGATTTGTAAAAACCCAATATTATCCAAATCCAATCACTAATATTAATGTTGTTACCAATATAAATAATCAAAAAGGAACCTACGATGGTCTTTCGGTAGTATTAAAACCAGCTGCTTTTACTTTTGAAGGAGAACCTTTTAGAGTTGAAGCCGATCTGAAAAATTTTGATGATTTAAATTATGATATCAAAGCCAAAGGGACATTGAATATTAGTAAAATCTACAAAGTTTTTTCTCAAAAAGGATTGGATGTGGATGGCTCTGTTAAAGCTGATTTAGAATTGAAAGGGATTCAAAGTTATGCCGAAAAAGGAAATTACAGTAAATTACAAAATAAAGGAACTCTTGAACTTAGAAACATAAAAATTGCAACAGAATATTTGCCTAAGTCATTATTGATTAAAGAAGGGATTTTTAGATTCAATCAGGACAAAATGTCTTTCAATACATTTTTGGCTTCTTATGGTCGGTCAGATTTTAAAATGAATGGTTATTTGAAAAATGTTTTCAATTTTATGTCTTCCAAAAAGGGTACTTTAAGAGGATCATTTACGTTGAATTCAAAATTTATCAATGTAGATGAGTTTATGTCCAGCACAACTACAGCTTCTACAACTCCTGTGTCTGTTGATCCAAATAGCACACCAAAACCTGCGGCTCAGGAAACAGGTGTAATTCTGATTCCATCAAATATGGATTTGCAATTTTATGCTACAGCACATAAAATTAACTATCAAGGACTTGTTTTGCAGGATGGAAAAGGTGCTGTGAAAATGAAAAACGGCAAAATAGTGATGCAGAATACGGGTTTTAATCTTATAGGATGCAATGTTACGATGAATGCTGCTTATCAGGGATTGACACCAAAAAAAGCGGTCTTTGAATATGAAATAAAAGCCACCGATTTTGATATAAAAAGAGCGTATAACGAAGTGGATATGTTCAAAGAAATGGCTAGTGCAGCCAAAGATGCCAATGGGATTGTTTCACTGAATTATAAAATAAAAGGAAGATTGAATCAACAAATGATGCCTGTTTATCCTTCATTAATAGGAGGTGGTGTACTGTCTATAAAGGATGTGAAAGTAAAAGGAATGAAAATGTTCAATGCTGTCAGTAAAGCTACAGATCATGAATCGGTTAAAAATCCAGAGCTTTCGAATGTTGATATTAAAACAACTGTAAAAAATAACATTATTACTATTGAGCGTTTTAAATTCAAGTTTGCCGGATTTAGACCAAGAATAGAAGGGACATCGAGCCTTGACGGTAAATTGAATATCAAAATGCGTTTGGGTTTACCGCCATTTGGAATTTTCGGGATTCCGCTGACGGTTACTGGAACTCAGGACAAGCCAAAAATTAAAATGGGTAGTCAAAGTCAAGACATCGAAGAAACCAAGGATACAGAAGATAATTAGTGGAAAGTAATTTTTGAATCTGATTCTATTATAAAACAGCAAAGCTCCCATCACTTGGGAGCTTTGTTATTTTAGACATTCTAAATATACGGGCGAATCAAAGAAATCTAAAATAGCCAGATTCTGGTTGTTTACATTGTCATAGGACTCAATTCGTGTCATTAAGTGTTCGCAATCCTTAAAATAAAATTGAATTTTAGGAAAAATATCAGCACGTGCTGTCGCTGATTTATTGTTTTTAAGATTGTCAAACTGCAGGCTGTCGAGGATATTATTATTTGAATCTAACACATAAAAAAAATAGTTTATTTTGGAACTTCCTTCGTCTTCATCTTGTTTTGTTGTAAAAATGAGTGTTTTTGAAGCCGTCTCGGATAGAACAAAATAACCGCTTATTTCCTTGTAATTATTTAATTTGTAAGTTTTAAATTTAGTTGTCCCTATTTGAATATAATCAAAGTCTTTAAATTTAATTTTGCTTTCAACATCGGAGTTGGATAATTTGTAGAATACTATTTTTTCGGTATTATCAATTCGAAAGAAATTGGTTTTTATGTTAATTTTCGATCCATCATTAGTAAGTATAAAATTTCCGGAAACTGGCATAGAAAAAGCGTTCATGCTAAAAAATAGCATTAAAAAGTAAAAGATCCTCATGTTTTAGGGGGTTGTAATTTATTTGCCAAAAGTACAGCACCACTTTTTCTTCTTTGTTAATAAATTATAAAACTTAGATTATTAAATTTAACGGAAGTCTTTTGTAACATAAAAGAACCGATCTTTAAGTTTTAATAAATTTCAAAAACGGCAAAATTTTAATAGGAATCTTGTAAAACTAACTTACTAAAGTATAAACGGGCAAGATGCATTTTTTAATAACTTTATAGATTGTTGATTTTAAAGTTTGTAAATGTTTTTTGAAATTTTACGTTAGAAAAATAATGTTCCAATCTTGCACAATTGGAATGAAAAAGATAAAACCATGAATAGAGTAGGAACTAGAAAATATTTGTTTTCAAAAAAAATTGATTCTTATTTTGAAGGTATTTACAAAGGTTATCAATTTGCTCTTCGTTTTTTTAAAGAAGCTTTTACCTCTCCTTTTCATCTACGTGAAATTATTAATCAGTGTTTTGAGATTGGGTTAAGATCACTTCCTTTAATCACAATGACTGGTTTTATAATTGGTATAGTTTTTACCAAACAGTCACGCCCTTCCTTAGAAAATTTTGGCGCAGTATCGTGGTTGCCGTCATTAATGGGAATCGCTATTGTGCGAGCGCTGGGACCATTAGTCACTTCGCTGATTTGCGCTGGTAAAGTTGGGTCAAGTATTAGTGCCGAACTAGGATCCATGAAAGTAACGGAACAAATTGATGCGATGGAAGTTTCAGCTATTGATCCCTTTAAATATCTTGTGGTTACAAGGGTTTGGGCTACTAGTATTTCTATCCCCATTCTTTCATTTTATTGCAGTTGTGTAGGATTGCTGGGTTCCTATTATAATGTTTCGACAGAAGAGGCGACAAGCCTGCAAGTGTTTTATACCAACGCTTTTTCAAATATTTCCTTTTTGGACCTTTTTTCATCGATGACAAAATCTATAATCTTCGGGTTTACTATCGGAATAATTAGCTGCTATAAAGGTTTTTTTGCATCAAATGGGACAAGTGGCGTTGGGAAAGCAACAAATCACGCAGTAATATTGTCTATGTTCCTCATTTTCCTCGAAGAGTTAATCATTGTTCAGATTGTTAATTGGATTAGATATTTTTAAGTATGGAGACAGATAAAATTCACTACGGCAATAGCCAAGATCCAGTTATAAAAATTGAAGGATTGTATAAATCTTTTGGTGAACTCGACGTTTTAAAGGGCGTTGACTTAATGCTGCAAAAAGGTGAAAATTTGGCCGTATTAGGCAAATCAGGAACTGGAAAATCGGTATTGATAAAGCTTTTGGTAGGATTGTTAAAACCAGATAGAGGTAATATCACAATCTTAGGTAAGCAACTGGATAAATTAAGCCAAAAAGAATTAAATGCATTGCGGCTGCGTATCGGTTTTTCATTTCAAAATAGTGCTTTGTACGATAGCAAGAGCGTATATGGTAATCTGTCTTTTCCTTTGACAATGAATGTTAGGAATCTTACGAAGAAACAGGTGGATGATGCTGTAGAAGAAGCTCTCGATGCCGTAGGTCTATTGGACAAAATTGGACGACGTACCGAAGAGCTATCGGGAGGGCAGCGAAAAAGATTAGGTATTGCAAGAACCCTGATTTTAAAACCCGAAATAATGCTGTACGATGAACCCACGGCGGGTTTGGATCCAGTAACATGTATCGAAATAAATTCATTAATTGTCGAGATGCAACAAAAGTATAAAACCAGTTCCATTGTTATTACACATGACCTTACTTGTGCAAAAACCACTTGTGAACGTATCGCAATGTTGCTTGATGGAAAATTTTTGAAAACGGGAACATTTGAAGAAGTCTTCGAAACAGAAGAAGAACAAATAAAACAATTTTATTCATATAATTTTACACTTTAAATTATGGACGAATCAACACGTAAGCGCAATATATTGGTCGGTCTATTTATTTTCGTCGGATTAATATTTTTATTGGGAGCTATTCTTATGGTAGGTAATCTTCATGAAACTTTCAAAAGAAAAATGCAGTTAGTTACTGTTTTTGATGAAGTAAATGGATTGCAAACGGGAGCAAATGTCTGGCTTTCTGGTGTAAAAGTTGGGAAAGTAAAGAATATCAGAATCAATCCCACGAGGAACGTTGTCGTGGTTTTAGATGTTGAAGAAAACGCACAGCAGTTTATTCTTAAAGATGCTAAAACTAAAATAGGTACAGACGGACTTATTGGGAATAAAGTAGTTATTATTTATGGAGGAACTGCAAACTCTCCAGCAGTACAAGATGGAGACACCTTAGTTGTAGGGAACACGTTTTCTACAGAAAATATTATGCTTAAATTGGAAAAAAACAATGAAAACCTTCTCGCAATAACTACTGATTTTAAAAAGATAAGTCACAAGTTGACAACGAAGGAAGGAACAATTGGAAAATTGATTAACGACGATGCTATGTATGATAATATTAATTCCATTGCCATGTCTCTCAACAAAGCCTCTGTAAAATCCGAAAGACTTATCGCTTCCCTTAATGAATATACCTCAAAATTAAATAAAAAAGGAACTCTGGGTAATGATTTGGTAACTGATACAATTGTTTTCAATTCTATTAAAAAATCTGTTTTAGAGTTGCAAAAAACTGCCAAAACCGCAAATGAATTCATGACGAATCTTAAGGAAGCTAGTGCTAATCCTAATTCAACGATTGGAGTTTTGTTGCATGATGAGCAATCAGGAGCTAGTTTGAAAAGAACAATTCAGAATTTAGAAACAAGTTCCGAAAAGTTAGATGAGGATCTTAAAGCTGCTCAAAGTAATTTTTTGTTGAGAGGTTATTTTAAGGATAAGGAAAAAGAAGCTAAAAAACAGAAAGCGAATAACGAATAATTAGGTGATTAGTTTTCCTGATTTAGCGGTAATTCAGCAACTACAAAAGTACTTCCTCCGATATAGATGAAATCTTCTTTTGTGGAATTGTTTTTAGCAGCTTCGTAGGCTATTGCAACAGAGTTGTATGTATTCCCTTTTAATGAAAACTGCAATGCTTTTTCCTGTAAAAGAACTGCATCTAAACCACGTGGAATATTAGGTTTGCAAAAATAATAGGTTGCATTTTTTGGAAATAAAGACAAAACTTCGTCCAGGTCCTTGTCATTGACGACACCAAGAACTATGTGGAGGTTTTCAAAAGTTTCTTTCTGTATCTGTTTCAGAACAATTTCGAGACCGTTTTTGTTGTGTGCCGTATCGCAAATTACTTTAGGATTGGAATTTAACTGTTGCCATCTGCCCAGTAAACCAGTATTTTTTACCACACTAAGCAAACCCGATTGTATGTTGTCGTTACTGACTTTAAAATTTGTTTGTTCATTTAAAATCCTAAAAGTCTGCACGACAGTTTTTTTATTATGTTCCTGATAATCGCCAATCAGATCAGATAAATAAATTTCAGAAATCAGATCCGATGCAAAGTAAATTTCGGCATTATTTTCTTTGGCTTTTGCCAAAAAAACAGGCTGTGTTTCGGTAGTGTATTCACCAATAACAACGGGGATTTCCGGTTTGATTATTCCCGCTTTTTCAGTAGCTATTAATTCCAGCGTGTTGCCCAAAAACTGAACGTGGTCAATTCCAATATTTGTTATTACGGAAACCAATGGCGTGATGATGTTCGTAGCATCCAATCTTCCGCCCAAACCCACTTCGATGATGGCGATATCAACCTTTTCTTTTGCAAAATAATCAAAAGCCAAACCAACGGACATTTCGAAGAAACTCATGTCATTGGCCTCAAAAAAAGATTTATGTTGTTCAATGAATTCGCAAACAAAATCTTCGGAGATTTCAGTACCATTGATCTTTATGCGCTCGCGAAAATCTTTCAAATGAGGTGACGTATAAAGACCCACTTTATATCCTGCTTCCTGCAATACAGAAGCCATCATGTGCGAGGTGGAGCCTTTTCCATTAGTTCCGGCAACGTGGATGCATTTTATGTTTTTATGAGGGTTATCAAGATGATTTGCCAATAAAATGACATTGGTTAGGTCTTCCTTATAAGCCGAAGCCCCTTTCAATTGATACATCGGAAGCTGATTAAACATCCAGTTTGTGGTTTCTTGATAGTTCATTTATTTTTGATAAAATAGTTGTAAATTGAAATATAATTCCCTTTTTTTAGTTTAATATTACAGTTGAATTATTTTCTACAAAATTGAAATAATTTTTACAATTAATGATTATAAACCCAGAATAAAATATGTTTAGTCTCATACAATTACAAGCCGACACTCTAGCCACTGCTGCGTCCAATGTTGTTATCGAAAAAGTCGCAGCCACCAACGAAATCTCTGTTTTGGAATTTATTTTCAAAGGAGGATTTTTTTTAATACCTATTGCAATCCTCTTGTTTTATACATTTTATCTAATAATAGAACGCTATTTGTACATTCATAAAAAGGCAAAAGTAGATCCGCTTATGATGCGCGATGTCAAAGATCACTTGACTTCGGGAAAATTTGATTTGGCCTTTAATATTACTGATCGTTCTAACACCGCTTCTGGAAATGTCATTAAAGAGGGAATTACATTAATTGGACGTCCCATTGCCGAAATAGAATCGAATATGGATCGTGCAGCCGATATCGAAATTGCCGAAATGGAACAGCATCTCGGACAATTGGGATTGATTGCCGGTATTGCGCCAACTCTAGGTTTCATTGGAACAATTTCAGGAGTAATCAAGATTTTCTACAGCATCTCGGTGACCGAAAACATTAGTATCGGGAACATCTCGGGAGGTTTGTACGAGAAAATGATCAGTAGTGGTTCCGGACTTATAGTTGGAATTATTGCCTACAGTGCCTACCACTTGTTAAACGGAAAAATTGACAGTTATGCCTTGAAAGTGCAAAAACAAATATTGGAATTCGTAAATATCATTCAAAAAGCATAAACCATGTCTATCAAAAGAAAAAGAAGATTTCACGCTGAGGTCGCCACTTCGTCCTTGAGTGATATTATGTTTTTTTTGTTGCTGTTTTTCCTGATTATCTCGACTTTGGCCAATCCGAACGTGATAAAAATGACCTTGCCAAAGGCAAAAGCCAATGAAAAAACCAACAAGCAATTCATCAGTTTATCGGTTACCGAGGACAAGAAATTCTATATTGACAAGGAACCTGTTGCTTTCGAAGCACTCGAAACCACGTTAATGTCCAAAATAGACACTCAAAAAGATCAAACAGTAGTTGTCCGAATTCCGTTCAATCTTCAGGTTCAGGATTTGGTTGATGTATTGCAGATAGGAGTGAAGAACAACCTGAAATTCGTCATAGCCACCAGCCCGAAGTAGAATTTTAAAAATAAGTTGGGCGTGCCACCATAAATAAAAGGAGCCAAATCATCGCAACGGTGATTCGGCTCCTTTTATTTATGCTGTCGGGCTATCACGAGCGCTTTGGCGCCTTGTTCTATCCCTCACGCGGGATGCTGCAAAAACGAGAAGTTTAGTTATCTTATACCAATTACGAATATAATATAGTCTAATTTTAAAACACTTTCTTATCCAAAATCTATACACCTAGTTTATCATGCTGTAAGCGTCTCAACGTATACGAGCAACTTTGCTGAGACGCTTACAGCGTGATAAATTGTACTTGTAATTTTTATTTAAACTTTCGGACTACTAAATAAATATAATTGGTATTAGCCACAGAGTGGCGAGATATTTATAGAAAACAATAACAGTTTAGTATATCAGAGCTCCATAGGAGCGAAATATAAAAACATATTATTAATCGAGTTCAAATTAATAGATTTTGGAATGACAAAAACTGAGTCTCGCAAGGATTTGCGGAAGATAAGGAAGTTCTTCTGAAAAACTAAACCCTTAAAACGAACTCCGATTGCTTCGCCAGTTTATTTCTCTCATGTGAAGTAAAAATCCTTATAAGCTGTTGTCCGGGTTATAAGATTAAAATGAAAAGAGGGACTACTGTTGATGGAATCCGCAAAACTCTGTTCCTAATTATCGATTTAATTCAAACTAAAACTATAGATGATTTTGCCAACCTGTTTTATTGGGGCAGTGTTGTCGGATTCCCATTTGGTGTTCATTGCGGCAATTCGAGCTTGATCCATTAGACATTTTGCAGTGTTGGTCGTGCCTTTTACTCCTACAATGGCATTGATGGTGTTTCCGTTTCTGTCCACAGAAACTTCAACTGCGACATTTCCGGATTCGTTGCAAGACCATTTTGGCTTGGGTTTGGAAAGTGCTTTTCGGTTTCCGAGTGAATAGCCAGAACCGCCACCGTTACCACCGCCTGAGCCTCCACCGCTTCCTGCGCCATAACCACTGCCGTTGCCAATACCGTTTCCTGTTCCGTTACCACCACCGGTTCCTCCGCCAGAACCTCCAGTACCATAATAGCCAGTTGCTGTCAAACTTCCGTTCGATTTGCCTTTGTTGCCAGCAGTATTATCGTCGCCATCGCCTCCTTTTTTGGAACCTTTTAATATGTTGGACAAGGCATCATTCGTAGAATTGGATACTTTTGGTTTCACGACTTCGGGTTTCGGGGTTTCCTTAACCACTTCGGTTTTTTTGGGTTTCTCTTTCTGTGGGATTACGACACTTTCTTCGGTGGTGTTTTCTTGTGATAAAATGGATTCCTGAGGCGTGCTTTTTGCAGGAGTTTGTTTAGCTTCATTTTGAACATTCAAGATTTTACTTTGGGTATTCTTGCCTGACCCCAAATCACTATCACCAAAATTTAGCGTAACGCCACCTCCGCCACCACCACTTCCAATAAGTTCTTCAAGATTGGAAGGAGGCCAAAATCGGATGAAAAATAACAGCAACAGTAAAGATGCATAAATGAGTATCGATAGGACTAATGATTTCTTTTGATCGCTTGAAAGTATAGAACTCATTGTAGAATTTAATTAAAAGTGTACTTGTAAAAACGTTGAAAATTACTAAAAATTGTCAAGAATAAAAAACGAACCGAGTGTTAAACCGTGGCGAGCTACCAAAAAAGCGAATCAAATTAGGAGCGATGTACTGAGTTAGTTTTTTTGCATTAAGTTTTTGTACAAAAAAAAGTGCTTCATCATTTAAAAAAAAATAGATGAGCACTTTAATATTTGGGGCAATCTTGAACTAATAATTTATGACATTTTTTTTTGAATTAAAAAGAGCATGATAGTATTTTGGTATTGGCAAACCAATTTTAAATCATGCTCGTTTTTAAATGTGGTATTAAATTGTTTTTGGGATAATAAGGGAAATATTAGATGCCTAATAAACTATTTTTTAATTCTTCATCGACTGGCTTGTCACCTAGCCAAATTCCGAAAAATACTTTTTTGAAATCAAATCCGGGGATTTTTCCTTTCAGTTCTTTATTTTTAACCACCCAAACTGATGAGTCGACTGGATTATAAGTTAATTCAAAAACATCTCCTTTTGTGATGTTATCTGCCAGGAAACCTTTTAATAGCTCCATTTTTGGTTTGTATTTTTCTAAATCGGCACCTGCAGATTTTTCGAAACCGGCATTTAAGGCTCTTGTTAATTTACTTGATGAAACTAATGCTGAAGTAATCTCTATTCGGATTGACATTTCTACATTGTCATTAATAATTTCTTTGGGGTTTTGAGACAATTGACTCAAATATAAGGCCTGTATATAGACTTCTACCCACATTTTTGATCTGGATCCGGCACCATTCAGCTGTAAGGTTTTGTGTTCAAAGTTTATTGTTCTTGGAAGAGTTACTCCTTCAAATACAATTTGTTTTTGAGCGACAGTCTTAGAAGAAAATAAGACAGAAAAAACAAGAATTAATCCTAATAATATCCTTTTAATAATCATAACTATTTTTAATTTTCGCGCAAAATTAGTGCTAAATAATTAAAAATGACACATTAAGGTGATTCTATTTTGTTAAATATGCATATTATAACGTTATAGTTGATTGTTTTTTATAAAAACATAAGGTTCTAGTAAATAAACACTTACACTAAGTATAAAGAAATGTCTTTGGTTTAAAAATATATTCATCAAAATTGATTTTAAACCATAAATTAAAATCAAGAATTTGCTTTCTTCACAAGCATTTTAACTATCATAAATAACACCGGAACTATGGTCATAATGAGCTCCCGTCACACTTTGTAGTGCATTTACTTCACCTCGCAATTTTAACACTCCCAATAAACCAAATATTAAGGCTTCCTTGAATTCCAAAATTTTTGGTGACGGAATAATTATCTTCATTTCTGGCAAATGAAATTGTATTCTTTCGATTAAGAAGTCATTATATGCGCCTCCTCCGGTTATTAGCATGCTTCTTTTTTGGTTCTTTTGATTTTCAAAACTATTTAACGAAAATGCTATCTGAATGGCAATGTGCTCAGTATAGGTATGCAGTTTATCTTCGGTAGAAATAGGATGTCTTTCAATCATTGGCAAAACAATTTCCTTTACAAATTCGAAACCTAATGATTTTGGTGGTGTGGTTTTGTAAAAAGCCAATGAATTCAACTCATTTAGCAATTTGGTATTGCATTGACCTTTCCGGGAAATTTTGCCTTTGTCATCATAATCAAAACCCAATAGATTGGCATAGAAATTAAGCACGGTGTTGACAGCTGAAATGTCAAATGCAATTCTGATTCCGTTTTTTTCAAAAGATACATTCGAAAAACCGCCAAGATTCATGCAATAATCATATTCTGCAAATAATATACGATCACCAATAGGCACTAGAGGTGCGCCTTGACCTCCTAATTGCACATCTTGAACTCGAAAATCGCAAACTACTCTTTGTTGTATTAGTTTGGCAATTTCAGGTAAATTTCCAATTTGCAACGTAAAGCCATTTTGTGGCTGGTGTAGAATGGTGTGCCCATGTGAGCAAACAGCATCTAAATTTTCAAACGAATGTTTGTTTATAAAATCAGTTATGATGGAAGCGAGCAGCTGGGTATAGTTTTTATTTAATTCGGCTAGTTGATTTTCGGAATAATCGACAGCTGTTTTCAAGATTTTAATCCAGTCTGAACTATAAGAAATAGTTTCACATTCCAGAATTTCAAATGTCCATTTTTCATTTTTTATTTGAAATTGGATATGAGCCAAATCGACTCCATCTAGCGAAGTTCCTGACATTACTCCGATAACGTTATAGTAATCTTTTTTCATGGGTCAAATTTACGATTCAAAATTGAAAATTTAATAATTAAAAATTATCTTTGGTTATATTTTTTTAACAAAAATCACGCTTAATTTTATATTATTATGGATTTTAATCTAACCGAAGAACACTTAATGATACAACAGGCAGCTCGAGATTTTGCTCAGGCGGAATTGTTGGAAGGAGTAATAGAACGAGACGAGCACTCCAGATTTCCTGCTGAACAAGTCAAAAAAATGGCAGAACTTGGGTTTTTAGGAATGATGGTTGATCCAAAATATGGAGGTTCTGGTCTGGATAACGTTTCATACGTTTTGGCCATGACAGAAATTGCCAAAATTGACGCTTCAGCTGCCGTTATTATGTCTGTGAATAATTCTTTGGTTTGTGCAGGATTGGAAAAATATTGTAACGAAGAGCAAAAAATGAAATATCTTGTTCCGCTTGCCAAAGGAGAGGTAATTGGAGCATTTTGCTTGTCTGAACCCGAAGCTGGATCAGATGCAACTTCGCAAAAAACAACAGCAATCGATAAAGGAGATTATTATTTGCTAAATGGAACCAAAAATTGGATTACCAATGGCAATTCTGCATCAACTTATATCGTAATTGCCCAAACAGATGTTGAAAAAGGTCACAAAGGCATCAATGCCTTTATTGTGGAAAAAGGATGGGCAGGATTTGATATCGGCCCAAAAGAAAAGAAAATGGGCATTCGTGGTTCCGATACGCATTCGTTATTGTTCAATGATGTGAAAGTGCCCAAGGAAAACAGAATTGGTGCCGATGGTTTTGGATTCAATTTTGCCATGGCGGTTCTAAACGGCGGGCGTATTGGTATCGCTTCGCAGGCATTAGGAATCGCAACTGGTGCATATGAATTGGCTTTGAAATATTCTCAGGAGCGTAAATCTTTTGGAAAAGAAATTTTCAAGCATCAGGCAATAGCGTTCAAACTTGCAGATATGGCGACCCAAATTTCGGCCGCAAGATTATTGTGCCTTAATGCAGCCACTCAAAAAGACGAAGACAAGGATATTTCGCAGTCAGGAGCAATGGCCAAATTATTTGCATCCCAAACCGCAATGGATACCACTATCGAAGCCGTACAAATTCACGGTGGAAATGGTTATGTTGCCGAGTATCATGTAGAACGCATGATGCGCGACGCAAAAATCACCCAGATTTATGAAGGAACTTCCGAAATTCAGCGTATTGTAATTTCGAGAACCCTAGTGTCATAATCGATTTTTTTATTTTGGAGCGGAAAGAGGAGGTTTTTTTGGAAACATCGTCCCGTTTTCCGTTACAACCTTTTGTGCCGAACACCGGCACAAAAGGGTTTTCACTTCAACCGGGGCTAAAGGGATGGAATTGGTTTTTTTGCCATTAGATATAAAAGAAAAATTAAGAAAATAGAACATAGGTTTATAAAACACCCAAAATCCAAACTTGAAATACTCGAGTTTGGATTTTTTTATGGAGCATAATTTTTTAAAAGGATATGTTGTCTAATTTTACGGCATAGAAAATTGATAATTTTAAGGAATGAAGCCTTTTAAGAATATAGCCATCGGATTTATTGTAAGCTTTCTAGGCTCATTGCCTCTTGGCTATTTGAATATTGTTGGGGTTGAGGTTTTTTCTAAGTTGGGAATGCATTCATTAGTTTCTTTTTTATTGGGAGTAGTTATAATCCAAACGGTAGTAGTGTATTTTACCGTGATTTTTGCAAACCAATTGGTTGTCAATAAAAAACTAATGAAAGGGATTGATTTTTTTGCGATAGTTTTTCTTTTGCTATTGGCGTATTTGTTTTATGCCTATTCAGGTCAAACCACCCAAAATCATAATTATTTACAGCAATATGTTCAATATTCTCCCTTTTTGATTGGGATGGTTTTGTGTGGGCTTAATTTTCTTCAAATACCATTTTGGGTTGGTTGGAATCTATATTTAATGAATGCAAACCATATATCATTAGTGGAAAAACTTAAATTCCATTATATATTGGGAACCTTTCTAGGAACTTTTTTTGGAATGATGGGAGCAATAGTAGTTTTGGATTCTTTATCACATACCACATTTTTCTTTTCAAAATATATTATGCCCATTGGTATTCCTTTGTTTTTTATAGTTTTGGCAATCCTTCAAGCATCCAAGGTTTATAAAAAACACATCAGATAATCTGGCGGCTTGGATTTGTTTATAATACTAAGTTAATTATTATAAGTATCAATGTAAATAAGAGTTTTGAAATTTAAAAGTTTAATTTTTTAACCGTTTTGATTATTTTTGCTGAATGAAAAATATTATTATAACAGGAACGAGTAGGGGAATTGGACTTGAGTTGGCTTTGAAGTTTGCCAATGCAGGACATCAAGTGTTGGCATTGTCAAGAAAAGCAAATCAAGAATTGCTTTCCAATCAAAATATAACTTTTCTTTCTGTTGATTTGTCTAATGAATCCGAGTTGCAGCAAGTAACAGATTTCCTTTCATCGACTTGGAAAAAAGTTGATGCTGTTGTTCATAATGCAGGAAGTTTATTATTGCGTCCTTTTTCGGAAACGACACAAGAGAATTTCGAAAGCATATATAAAGTAAATGTTTTTGGAGTTGCCAATTTAACTCGTATTTGCTTGCCTTATTTACAAAAAGGAAGCCACGTTGTAACGATCAGTTCTATGGGAGGTGTGCAGGGAAGCCTTAAATTTGCTGGATTGGCAGCTTACAGTTCAAGTAAGGGAGCTGTAATCACCTTGTCAGAGTTATTGTCAGAAGAATATAAGGAACAAGGAATTTCTTTTAATGTTTTGGCTTTGGGTTCTGTTCAAACCGAAATGTTACAAGAAGCATTTCCAGGTTACCAGGCACCGCTTTCTGCCAGTGAAATGGCCGATTATATTTTTGATTTTACTCTTACCGGGAATAAGTATTTTAATGGTAAAGTATTGTCTGTTTCTTCAACAAATCCTTAAAAAATAAACCAAATCACTAGATTAATTGTCTGAAACACTACTAAAATATTTGCCGGAACATGCTGTAAAACCAGTTTTTGAACTGATTGTTACACATCAAGTGCATCTTAAAATTGTCAATGAAAGACAAACGCGTCATGGTGATTACAGAAAGGGATTGAGCGGAAAACATGAAATCACTGTCAATGCAAGTCTTAATAAATATAAGTTCTTGATTACGTTAATTCATGAGATTTCACATCTTGTGGCGTTTGAGAAATTTGGACGGAATATTAAACCTCATGGGGATGAATGGAAGTATTCCTTTCAAAGGATGATGATGCCGTTTATTCGGCCTGAGATTTTCCCAAACCATTTATTGCCACTGTTAGCTAGACATTTCAAGAATCCGACGGCGAGTAGTGATACTGATGCTACTTTAGCATTAGCCTTAAAACAGTATGATAAACCAAATGATAAAAATTATATCTTTGAAATTCCGTATGGAAGTGTTTTTAGAATTTCAAATGGAAAGATTTTCAAGAAAATAGCAATACGAACCAAGCGATACGAATGTTTGGAAATAAATTCCGGAAGGCTATATTTGTTTAACCCCAATGCCGAGGTAGAGTTATTACCCGGATAGAATAAAAGCTGCTAAAACAGCGTTACAAAAATAAAAAAATGAATAAAAATTATTATGCAATTATTATGGCCGGAGGAGTAGGTTCTCGATTTTGGCCTGTGAGTACAACTGAATTTCCAAAGCAATTTCATGATATGTTAGGTGCGGGAGAAACTCTAATCCAAAAAACATTCAGTAGGTTGTCTAAATTGATTCCTACAGAGAATATATTGATTTTGACAAATGAAAAGTATAATTCAATTGTTTTAGAGCAATTACCATTGGTAAAACAAGAACAGGTTTTGCTGGAACCAGCTATGAGAAATACTGCTCCTTGTATTTTATATGCTTCCTTGAAAATTCAAAAACAAAACCCGGATGCAGTTATGGTTGTTGCACCTAGTGATCACTGGATAGAAGATGAAAATGCTTTTAGTGCCAATTTACAACAGTGTTTTGATTTTTGTTCAAAAGAAAATGCGTTGATGACCTTAGGAATCCAACCTACATTTCCAAATACAGGTTTTGGTTATATTGAATATGACAAAACAGATGTTAATTCGATAAAAAAAGTGTCACAATTTCGTGAAAAGCCAGATTATGAAACTGCTAAATCGTTTTTGAAAAGTGGTAATTTTTTATGGAATGGAGGAATTTTTATTTGGAGTGTTAAATCTATCACAGAAGCCTTCGAAAATTTTCAGCCACAAATGAATGCCTTGTTTCAAAAAGGAGTTGAAAATTATAATACTGCTTCTGAAAAATCTTTTATTGAAGAAAATTACGCTCAGGCTGAAAATGTTTCTATTGACTATGCCGTAATGGAAAGTGCCAAAAATGTATATGTTCTTCCAGCAACATTCGATTGGAATGATTTGGGAACTTGGGGTTCATTACATGAAAAATTGGATAAGGATGAAAACAATAATACTGTGGTAAACGCAACCGTATTATTGCAAAATTCATCAAATAATATTATTAGTACCTCTTTGGGAAAACAAGTAGTTATTGATGGACTCGATGATTATATTATTGTTGATAAGGATTCAGTTTTATTGATTTATCCAAAAAGCAAGGAACAAGAAATAAAAGGTGTCGTTTCCAAGCTGAATAGTTAGACACAGAATGCAAAAAAGGCAGTAATTTTATAGGTTTACTGCCTTTTTTTATGTCTTTTATGAGGAAAGTTTATTCTTTTAAATGTGCTTCTCTAACTTTTTTGAATAATTCAGAAGAGTAAACAAATTCTACAATGGCTTCATTATCAGTCCTGAAAATTTCTTCTTTAGATCCTTGCCAAGCTTTAACTCCATTTTTTAGAAATAAAATATTATCTCCAATTTCCATTACAGAGTTCATATCGTGAGTGTTTACCACAGTCGTGATGTTGTATTCTACGGTTATTTCCTTGATGAGGTTGTCAATCAAAATTGCGGTATTTGGATCTAATCCTGAGTTGGGCTCATCACAAAACAAATATTTTGGATTGTTTACGATAGCTCTGGCAATAGCAACCCTTTTTTGCATCCCTCCAGAAATCTCCGAAGGCAATTTTTTATGAGCTCCAATAAGATTCACTCTTTCTAAAACAAAATCAACTCTTTTTTGGATTTTTAATTTACTATCATTTGTAAACATCCTTAAAGGAAAAGCAACGTTTTCAGAAACAGTCATGCTGTCAAAAAGCGCACTTCCTTGAAATAGCATTCCTATTTCAGTACGTAATTCTCGTTTTTCATCAGCATCAAGGTCAGAATAAATACGCCCGTCAAAAGAAATAGTTCCTACTTCCGGAGTATGTATTCCCAATAATGATTTCAATAAAACTGTTTTACCCGATCCACTTTGTCCTATGATTAAATTGGTTTTACCTGCCTCAAAAACACTGGAAACTCCTTTTAGAATTTTGACACCATTAAATGATTTTTCTATGTTTTTTATTTCTATCATTTTGTTAAGAGTAATTGGGTAATAATGTAATTTATCACAATAATAGCAATCGAAGTCCATACAAATGATACTGTACTGGCTTTACCAACTTCGAGAGCTCCACCTTTCATATAATAACCATGAAAAGAAGGAATTGTTGCCAATAACATACCAAAGATAAAAGTTTTAATGAATGAATATAGAATATGAAAAGGCAAGAAATCCTTTTGGATACCTTCAATATAGTCAACATTGGCTCCAAAACCTCCGTACACTGTCGCAATATAACCACCTGCAATTCCTAAAAACATCCCGATTCCAATTAGAAAAGGATATAGTAGTAAAGCGATTATTTTTGGGAAAACCAAATAATTAAGAGAGTTAACCCCCATAACTTCAAGTGCATCAATTTGTTCGGTAACGCGCATAGATCCTATACTTGACGTTATAAAAGATCCCATTTTTCCAGCCATAATGATAGACATGAAAGTTGGTGCAAATTCTAGAATAACTGATTGGCGGGTGGCAAATCCAATAAGGTATTTTGGGATAAAGGAATTAGTTAGATTCAGGGCAGTTTGTATGGAAACAACACCACCAACGAAGAAGGAAATAAAAGCAACAATTCCCAAAGAATCAATAATTAAATCATCGATTTCCTTGAAAATCAAACCTTTCATAACAGACCATTTTGTTGGCTTTTTGAAGATTTCGTTCCACATCAAAAAATATTTCCCAATTTGGGATAAATAGCGAATGAGCATCATTTTCTAGTATTCAGTTTACGGGTTTCAGTATTCGGAAAAGAATACAGGTATGCAAAAATACTGTATTTTGTTGAAATTTCGGATTTTGTTTTGAATTACAAAAGCGCAACTATTAAAACAATTTCTCTTTCATTTTTTGCAAACGATAATTGCGTATGAACCTTGCTTGTTCTTTAGTAACCAATAAGGGAGTTCTGGCTGATTTTGCTTTCCAAAAACCTTTTATGTAATCGAAAAAAAGCAACGGTTTCTTTTTCATCATTGCTAATTTGGCTGATGCAATGGAAGTAATCCAGAAGCCGTAACCTAATGTATAAAAAGCTTCTCCTTGCTTGTAACGAGCCGTTTTGCTATAGTTTGCACCAGTTGGCTTAAGATGTTTTACATGCAGGCTTTCATTGGTTACCACTTTCCAATCGTAAAATTTGCAAAGTAACTCATCAACAGTGTCCCAACCCATAGCTGGCTTTAATCCGCCAATTTGTTTGAAAGTTTCTTTTCTGTAAGCTTTCAAGGCACCGCGAATATGATCTTTATCGGTAAGATTTTCTAAAATCCATTCACCGTTTTTTTCGATATAGCAAAAACCACCAGCCATTCCAATTCGGTCATCCGATTCAAAATGTTTGATTACTGTTTCAAAATAATTGGAAGGAAAAATCAAATCGGCATCTATTTTTACCAAAATATCGTAGTTATCATCAATGTGTTTTTCACCTTCGTGAAAAGCCTGAATCACTTTACTGCCTGGCAAATGTATTGCTTGGGAGGTTTTGTTAACCAAGGTAATAAACGGATTTTCCTTGGCGAAAGCCGAAACAATTTCGGCAGTTTTATCAGTTGAATTGTCATTTACAACAATGACCTTGGTGGGTAACACGGTTTGATTAGCCAAGCTGTCCAAGGTCAACCGAATAAAAGTTTCCTCGTTATATGTTGGAATAATAATATAATATTTCATGGTATTATTTACTGATTTTTAGTCACTTTCTCTGCGTAAACAATGTAATACCTTGGCGTGAAAAAACGCAATAATGGACGAAAACCAATTTTTTTAACAGGGTGAGTGAATTTCTCTCTGTCAATAATTTTCCAGCCTGTTTTTTCTAGTAACCAATCCAGTTGCCAGTCTTCAAATTCATGATAGTGTCTGTCCCACATGTCGGTTTTACTACGGTAGGCAGAAGAAAACCAAAGGCGCAATGGAATTGATATCAATAATTTATCTGATTTTATTTCGCTTAAAATAGTGTAAGGATTGAGCAAATGCTCGAAAATTTCAAAAGCGGTTACCACATCGTGCTTTCCTTCTGTAAAAACATTTTGATTCACGTCCAAATCTTCACCGGTTGTATTGGTAACGGTATAACCTTCTTCTTTCATGATTTTGGAAAAAGGATTGTCAACACCAAGATCCAGTATGGTTTGAGAAGGGGATACGTGTTTTTTTAAAAATTCTAAAGTATGCTTGAATCTTTTATTGGGAAATGTTTTTTCGTACATGATTTTAATTTTTGGCTAATGCTTTTGCTTTAGTGGTCTGCAAATATAAAGATTCTGTTTCTTTTACGGTTTGCAATTGCAAAATTGTCTGTATTATTTGTGTTAAAAACAAAAGCCCACAACACTGGTAAAAGTGATGCGGGCTTGCAATATAAACGTACAGGTAAACTCTTAATATCGATAAACAAAAGCATTGATGTTCATTCCGGCACCTACCGAAGCAAAAATGACAACGTCTCCCTTGTTTATTTCCTGATCTTCAATTTGTCCTCTGATTAAAAGGTCAAAAAGAGTTGGTACAGTAGCAACACTGCTGTTCCCCAATTCATGGATGCACATGGGCATAACATTTTTTGGAGGAGTTTGCCCGTGCAATTTGTAAAAACGGTGAATGATGGCTTCGTCCATTTTTTCATTAGCCTGATGAATCAAGATTTTTTTGACATCTTCAATGGCTATTCCGCTCTTTTCCAAACAGCTTTTCATGGCGGCAGGAACCTGACTTAAGGCAAATTCATAAATCTTGCGGCCATACATTTTGATATACTTGGTATCTGGATCTAACTCCGGATTGTATGATTTTCCGAAGAAAAGAAAATTAGCTTCTTCAGCTGCATAAGTTGCGCTTTCATAAGACAACATTCCAGTTTCATCATCAGAGGCTTCTATAACCGAAGCACCAGCGCCGTCAGAGTAAATCATTGAGTCTCTATCGTGGGCATCGACAACTCTGGATAAAGTTTCGCCGCCTATAACAAGACATTTTTTTGCCATGCCTGATTTGATAAAAGCATTGGCCTGCAATACGCCTTCAATCCATCCCGGACAACCAAAAAGAATGTCATAAGCGACACATTTTGGGTTTTTTATCTGTAATTTATGTTTAACCCTAGTGGCCAAACTTGGTATAATATCGGATTGGTTTGTCCCGTATTTTACATCGCCAAAGTTATGGGCAAAAATAATATAATCTAATGTTTCTGGGTCAATACCTGCATTTTCGATTGCTTTTTGAGAAGCAAAAAATGCTAAATCAGAAGCGGTATAATGATCTTCCGCATATCTTCTTTTTTCGATACCGGTAATGCCTTTGAATTTGTTGATTACAACTTCGTTTGGATAGGCAAACGGAGAACCGTCTTCGTTAAGGAAAACATGATCGCCAAAATCGGTATTGCTAATCTTTTTCTCAGGAATATAGCTTCCTATACCAGTTATTTTTATTTTCATTTCGATAATTTCCAGAATAAATTTCGGCTAAATTAATCATAATAAATGTATAATATACAATATATTTACTATGCATGCATATAATTATGAAATATTGTATATATAGCAAAAATATTGAATATATTTTACCGAAAATGATTAAACGATGCCTTTTATTCTTAGAATCGGCATAAATAACAAAGGTGGTGTTTTTTGTTAGAAAGTTATTTTTCGTTATTTAAAAGGATAAATATCATTTTACTTTAAATAAAAAATATAAGGATTGAAAGCAGTGCATTTTTATAAAATCGAGTTGTAATGAATTGCCATTTTTCATTTTAGCAACTCTTTGGTTATGTGTTTTTGCATTTCTTGCGCATCACTTGCGTTTGGATTTAATTGTAAAACCTTTTTAATATTCTTGTCTGAATTTTTAAAATCCTTAATATTTGCATATGCGGCTGCTAAATTAAAATAACCATTTTCGAATGTATTATCTCTTGAAACCGATTGCTCATAATAAGAAATTGCGGATTTAATATTTCCATTAGATTCTTCAGCTACTCCGATGCTGTAAGGAGCGAGAGGGTTTGATGGTTCAAGTTTGTCAGCCATTTTATAGTATTCTTTAGCCTTTGCAAAATTACTTTTCAATGCATAACCATTTCCAAGATTTATATATGCCAGATAATATTTTGGATTAATTTTAATTGCTTGTTCTGCCCAAGATATTTCATTTTCTGAATCTCCAAGTTGACCGTATAATCCTGCAATAGAATTTGCAGATTGAAAACTTTTTGGGTTTATTTGAAGTGTTTTTTTATGTGTTATTATAGCATTTTGGACATCTCCATTTTGTTCATATACTAATGCTTGCTTTATTAATTCATTAGTTTTTGGGGTGTCTTGACTATATGTAAGCTGACAAATTAAAAAAAGAAAATAGAATGTTTTTTTCATAATTATCTTGGTTTTTTATATTTAGTTGCAATGGCATGTTTTTGGTGTTACAGTACGTTTGGTACTTAAATTTAGTCAAAACCAAACTTTCCATTAATCCATATACCAAATTGTAGTGTTAGCAATAGTTATTTTATTTGTTTCAACATAGTTAAAAGGTCAGGAATTTTTCCGACTTGTGATTCTGTCCAAAAATAATGTTCATTGTCTGTTATTCCATTGTTTTTTAAGTAGATTGAAATTCTTCGTGAACTTTTTTCAATGTAGAAACTGAAAGTAATTTCTTTTGAGTTAAATATATAAGTTATAGATTGCTTTTTATCGGTTTTGTCTTTTAGATTTGGAACAACATATAGTTCTATAAATTTAATAAACTCATCAATTTCATTTAAATCAATCCAAGATGATTTAAAATACACAGATGTTTTACCAAAATTTTGATAATTTACCGTCATATCCATTTGTAAGGATTTTAGTTTGCTTCCTGATTTTAAATCAATTGCCTCTACGGGAAAAAAGGAAATAACTTCCCCAAGTCCTGACTTAAATTCAGCTGTAACATTCCAATCCTTGTTTATTTGTGTTAATTCTGCGTCTTCAATAAAAATTCTTGTGTTTGAGTTTTGTTTTTCTTTTTGCGAATATGTTACAGACACAAACAAAAAAAGAATAATTGTAATAGTTGATTTCATAAATTTAATTTTTAGATTTTGAGGTATAATTATTGTTAGTGTTCTGTTACTGTCAGCGGGCTTGAGTTTGGGACTAAATTAAGTCATTCTTCAGATTTGTCAAATCTCCAAATCTCTTGTAACGGCTCTTATGTTGTGTGTAGTTATTATTTTAAAGTTATAGATTCAGTTACTATTTTAAATGTTTGTTCATCTTTTTTTGTGAATCCAATTTTACTAATATGTATATCAATCCAATACCCATTTTTGGCTAAATAAGCATTAAGGCTATGAAAATTGACTATTTGCCCATTGTATTCTTTTGTATCGTGTTCAATTAGAGCCAAGTTCTCCGTTTCGTATTTTTTCAGGTTTTCTTTGGCTAAAGAACTGTTTTTAGCTTTATTCCAATAAAATTCTCGACATTCTTCTTTGTCTCCTTTTGACTCAGTTTTTTCAATAAAGATTGATAAATTAATCTGATTTTTAGTGTCAATTGCCGAAAGTTGAAACATTGTATTGTCAGGTGAGAATCCTTCTTTTTTTATTTCAAATCCATCTAAATTTATTTCTAAATTCCAATTTTCTCCTGGCATTTTGAATTTGCTCTGACCAAATATATTCGATACAGAGTTCAACACGACTAACAAGATTAAAAGAGTTTTTGTATTCATTTTTTTTATTTTTATAATTGCACACAACGTCAGTCTGTGAAAAAACTACTAAAAAGACCTTTGAGAATCTTATATTTGAGATTTTTTTTGGTAGCCTCCGAATACTTTCGAAATTTAAAGAGGTTTTTTCATAACCTGACGTCTTGTAACGCCTCCTATGTGATTTTTTTATTTTTCAGCATATTCACTTGCAATTCTACCTGAAATTAATCCTGCTACTGTTCCAAGTCCGGGCCAAGTATTATCGCCCGCAAGCCAAAAATCTTTTATGCCAATATCTTGAGGAATTGCATTAAAGTTTGAATTTTTAACAGTTTGTTTAAATCCTCCAACACTTCCATTCGTTCTATTTGTAAATTTTTGATAAGTTAAGGGCGTTCCGATTTCATAAATAATTGGGTTTTGTCCAAGCTTTGGATAAACCTTTTTTGCGCTTTCAATTAAATGATGTCCAATATTTTGCTTTTTGATTTGATATTCCGTTTCTGATAAATTTAACCATTCTGAAATTTCGCAATGTGTGGAAATCATTACAGTTCGATATCCCGTAGGTGCAGAAAGATTGTCGTCTTTAGCAGAAATTGAAATAAACATATTATTTCCATTACCTAATTTTGATTCATAATCAAGTAAAATTTGATGATGGGTTATTTCTTGATTCGAAATTTCTGTTTCTGGAACGCCTAAAAAAACAACTATTGCACTTCCTTGGAGATTTTCATTTTTGGCAATAAATGATTTTAATTTACTTTTTATTGAATCAGGGCAAATTTTGTACGTTAAGTCAATAGGTAACGAACTTATAATTTTTTTTGATTTAAAAACCCCTTTACTTGCTGTAATATTCCAATATTCATTTTCTTTTTTGAATTTTAAAACTTTATTCCCTTTTTTTACTGTTCCGCCAATTTTTAAATAATAGCTTGATAAATAATTCCAAAACCCTTTCATTCCTCCATCAGCTCGCATAAGCCCCGCACCTCTAATGGTAGTTCCTAATGCAGAATTAATAAATGGTGCGTTCTCTATATTACTATGAATAGTATCTTCAATTAACATAGATAATAAGCCAAGAAGCGGTTTTTCATTCTCTAAATTATGTTTTTTTAATACATCAAGCATCGTTGAATTGATGTATTTGATTAAATACAAATTTTTGATTCCAATGGTTTTTATTGCAATATATAAATCCTTTGGAGTACTAATTGGTAGCTTAATATTTTTTCTACTCGCATTCCAAAAGACTGTTGTTACATTGTCCATAAGTTTCCAAAATTTGATGTGATTGATGGTTGAACCTAATTTTTCTAGGCGTTCTTGATTCCATTTTTCAGAATCTCGGTAAAGTGTAATTTGTCTATCTGGCAACCAAGCTATATAATCGATATATTCTCCCTTTGGAATTTCTAAATTAATATCTTTAAAGAAATTGCCACCAATTCCTCCATTTACAAAGTCAACCAAAGTAGTTGCACCTATGTCAAACGAAAAATTTTTTTTTGTAAAAAAACCTGCGCATCCACCCAATTGTCCGTGAGATTCAAAAACAATTGTTTTATATCCCTTGCTTTGCAATCTTAATGCTGCAGAAAATCCTGAAATTCCTCCTCCAAAAATTGCTATATCGTACTCTTCAATCATTTATTGTTGTTTTGAGGATCGTCGTGGCGGATTCAAGAACCTATCGCTACAAGAGGTTTGGGATTAAAGATGCGAGATTTTCCCATTATGCACAAATCTTCCAAGTACAAAACTATTTTTAAATTCACCCTAATACCCAAATCTCTTGTAACGGCGGTCATGCGATGCTATAATATTAGGTGGTCATAATTTCCAATTTGTTTCCAAGTTCCATTTTTATCCTTTTCAAAAATTATTTTCAAAACACCAAAATAATCATCTGTTTTTTCGCCCAGAAAGGTACTTTTCTGTTTAATATCTAAGCAAATTTATTATTTGAATCATAAACAGGTTCGCTAATCAAAAAGTAAAATCCTTTTATTTTATTAGTATTATCAACAGTATAATATTTCTTGTCGGTGATTTTAATTTTTTTTGATTTTATATTTTGACAAGTTATACTTAAAAGCTTTTTTTCGTCATCATTGAATAAATTATTATACTCATTTTGAGAAAATATATAAACATTATTAAATGGATGATGTTCATCTTCTGCAATTTCTTTTATAACTTTTTCGTCTTTTAAATTTATATTGTCTAACCAAAAGCTTTTTGGATAAAAGGTAGTAGTTGAATCAGCCAAAATAAATTTCTTCGGAATTTTGCCACCTAATATTTTAATTATTCTGAAGTTGTTTTCATTTTCAAATATTATTTTGTAAAAAGTATCGGTTTGTGAAAAACATAAATTGCTAATCAACATAAATATTAGATAGATTAGTTTATTTTTCATAATTCATTTTTTTCTTTAGATTACCTAATTCTACCGATTCTGCGAATAGTATCGCATAACTAATACTCGCTATATAGTTGCGACAATCTACTTCATTTTGGATGTATAGTCGCGATTTTGTAGCGTTTTTAACAAATATAAAAATAATATTTTTACCATAAATTTTTAATTTACTTTTTAAATGTTCTATTTGCTTTCACTACAGTTGAGTTGGGCAGTATTCAAAAAAAAGCGCTTTTTAAAACTAAAGTTGTAAAATAGCCCTGATGGAAGCGGCATCTCCCGATTTAGAAAAACAAGGCTTTTTAGCCGTAGTTTTTATTAATCGGGAATATAGCGGACAGCAGGAGTAATGCTGAGTAACGCAAAAAAGTTCTGCTCCTAATTTTTCGAAAAATACTATAAATAAGAAACCCTTTCAGCTAAAATAACTGAAAGGGTTTGTATAACTTAAAATCTGCAATTCTAGCTTTCCATGTAAGCTTCGATAGGCGCACAGCTGCAAACCAGGTTTCTGTCTCCAAAAGCATCATCTGCTCTGCGTACGCTTGGCCAAAATTTGTTTTCGGCGATATAATCTAATGGGAAAGCGGCTTGTTCTCTGGTGTAAGGGAAATTCCAAGTCTCAGATGTTAGCATTGCCAGCGTGTGAGGAGAATTTTTCAATACATTGTTGCTGTCTTCGATGGTTGCGGCTTCTATTTCTTTTCGGATTGAAATCATTGCGTCACAAAAACGGTCTAATTCTTCCAAATTTTCACTTTCAGTCGGTTCGATCATCAAGGTTCCGGCAACTGGGAAAGAAACCGTAGGCGCATGGAAACCGTAATCCATCAAACGTTTTGCGATATCGGTAACTTCGATACCTTTTTGCTTGAAAGGACGGCACTCCAAAATCATTTCGTGAGCCGCACGACCCATCTCGCCAGAATATAATGTGTCGTAATGACCGTTTAGTTTTTCCTTGATATAATTGGCATTTAAAATAGCATGTTCTGTAGCGCTTTTTAAACCTTCGGCGCCTAACATCGAAATGTATCCGTAAGAAATCAAACACACTAATGCTGATCCCCAAGGTGCTGCAGAAATAGCTGTAATGGCTGTTTCTCCTCCCGTTGGGACTACCGGGTTTCCTGGTAAAAAAGGAACTAATTGCGGAGCAACGCAAATTGGACCAACACCAGGGCCTCCGCCACCGTGAGGGATTGCGAATGTTTTATGTAAATTTAAGTGACAAACGTCTGCGCCAATAGTAGCAGGATTTGTTAACCCAACCTGAGCATTCATGTTGGCACCGTCCATATAAACCTGTCCGCCGTTATCGTGAATGATTTTTGTGATTTCCTGAATGGCACTTTCAAAAACTCCATGAGTTGATGGATATGTTACCATTAAACAAGATAAATTGTCTTTGTGAAGAATGGCTTTTTCGCGTAAATCTTCAACGTCGATATTTCCGTTTTCCAGCGTTTTGGTAACGACCACTTTCATGCCGGCCATAGCTGCCGAAGCAGGATTAGTTCCGTGAGCCGATGAAGGGATTAAGGCAATGTTTCTGTGATCGTCTCCACGGGATAAGTGGTAGGCGCGGATTACCATAAGTCCTGCGTATTCACCTTGCGCACCAGAGTTTGGCTGTAAAGTTGTGCCTGCAAAACCTGTAATAACGTTTAATTGTTGTTCCAGTTTTGATAACATTTCCTGATATCCCTGAGCTTGGTCAAGCGGTGCAAAAGGGTGAATGTTGTTCCAGTTCGGGTTGCTTAACGGCAACATTTCGGCAGCAGCATTCAATTTCATCGTGCAGGAACCCAGCGAAATCATCGAGTGATTTAAAGCCAAATCTTTGCGTTCTAACATTTTGATATAACGCATCAAAGCAGTCTCCGAATGGTGTTTGTTAAAAACATCGTGTGTTAAAAATGCAGATGTTCTGTTTACCGAATCTGGGAAATGATTGGTTTCTGTTAATTCGGATATTGTAGTTGCCTGTAATGATAACGCTTCCGCAAAAATTGCAATAATATCATTTACATCAGCAACGCTTGTAGTTTCGTTTAATGAAATCGAGATTGTGTTTTCGTCAACGTAGTAAAAATTCACTTCGTTAGCTTCGGCCACAGGTTTAACTTTTTTGGCATCCGCTTTAACTACGATGGTATCAAAGAAAGCAGTATTAGTTTGCTGTATGCCTAATTTTTGTAATTCGTTTGCCAAAGTAGCTGCTAATGCGTGTACTTTATCAGCGATGTATTGTAAACCTTTTGGTCCGTGATAAACGGCATACATTCCTGCCATTACAGATAACAATACTTGTGCTGTACAAATATTTGAAGTCGCCTTGTCACGTTTGATGTGTTGTTCGCGTGTCTGTAATGCCATACGCAACGCACGGTTTCCGTTTGTATCAACAGTTACCCCGATGATTCTTCCCGGCATAGAGCGTTTGAATTCTTCCTTGGTTGCAAAATAAGCAGCGTGAGGTCCTCCGTATCCTAACGGAATTCCAAAACGCTGTGTGGTTCCCACTACAACGGCAGCTCCCATTTCGCCCGGAGGTGTTAATTTTGCCAAACTCAAAATATCAGCAGCAACGGCTACCTTGATTTCACTTGCAGCAGCTTTTTCTATAAATGATGTATAATCGTAAACTTGCCCGTATTTTCCAGGGTATTGCAAAATTGCTCCGAAAAATTCTGTAGAAAAGTCAAATGTTTCATGGTTTCCGATAACTAATTCAACACCAATTGGAGTTGCACGGGTTTCTAAAACCGAAAGTGTTTGAGGTAATATTTCTTCGGAAACAAAAAATTTATTTACGTTGTTTTTCTTTTGATCACGGGAACGAACATCCAGCAGTAAAGCCATAGCTTCGGCAGCAGCGGTTCCTTCGTCCAATAAGGAGGCATTTGCGATTTCCATTCCTGTCAATTCAATTACTGTAGTCTGGAAATTTAGGATTGCTTCAAGACGACCTTGAGCGATTTCGGCTTGGTAAGGTGTGTAAGCAGTATACCATCCTGGGTTTTCAAAAACATTTCTTTGTATAACTGCAGGAACAATTGCGGCATTATAACCTAATCCAATGTAGGTTTTGAAGATTTTATTTTTATTTCCCAATTGCTGAATATGGTTTGAAAATTCATATTCGGTCATTGCTGGATCTAAGTTTAACGGTGCTTTTAAACGAATGTCATCAGGAAGTGTTTCGTAAACAAGTTGTTCGATCGATTCAACCCCAATGGTTTTTAACATGTGTTGAAGATCTGTTTCTCTTGGACCAATGTGTCTCAAAGCAAAAGCATCTGTTCTCATTTGTAGCTATCTATTTTTTAAAAGAGAATGTAATTTTGGCCAAGTATAGTCTTTGTTTAATCAAGTTATACCAGGATTATTACATTTTATGGTAAATGTGTTGTTTTTTTGTGGCGCAAAATTAAGTATTATTAATAGTTTAAAGGGTATTTTTAACTTCATTTTTTGTGAAATTTATAACTAAAGAGTTGATTTGTTAATAATTGATTAGATTTGAAAAATGAAAATAATAAAGCTGATATTGAATTTTTACTTAAACAGCAGCATTCACGTGGCTTTGTCCTGTTATGCATTGGTGCAAATCACCTTTCATGTGTTTCATATTCAGTATGATGGAGCGATGGCACTGTTTGTTTTTTTTGGAACAATTGTAGGGTATAATTTTGTTAAATATGATGCCTTGGTTCGGGTGAAGAAAAACTTAATCAAGAATCAGCTGAAAATAATAGCCGTTTTGAGTTTTATTTCAGTGCTTTTGGTTGGTTATTATTTTTTTCATTTAAAGCGAATAACACAATTTGTTTCAGTTGGGATCCTGGCCATTACGGCATTGTATACACTTCCTTTTTTTCCAAATAGAAAAAATGCCCGAAACTGGGCTGGCGTAAAAATTTACATTGTCTCACTTTGCTGGGTAGGAGCAACCTTGGTTTTACCCTTGATAAATGCCGAAGTTCCTTTTTCTTCCGATTTTTTCATAAAATGTATTCAGCGGTTTATTTTGGTTTTTGTGCTGATTCTGATTTTTGAGATTCTTGATTTGGCGAATGATGATCCGCATTTAAAGACCGTTCCTCAGATGATTGGTATAAAAAACACTAAACTTTTAGGCTTTCTATTGTTGGTTCCGTTTTGGTTTTTGGAAGTTTTTATTTCGACATTCAATTATCATGATGCTGTCATAAATCTTGTTATGGTAATCATCCTGATGCTTTTCATAGCATTTGCAAATCCAAACCGCTCCAAATATTACACTTCATTTTGGGTCGAAGCAGTACCGATTTTTTGGTGGCTGATGGTCGTTTTTTTGTAAGGTTTCTGAGTTTCCGAGAGACTAAGATTCTAAGTTTTTTTTCCTTAAAAAAGTATGATTTTGGTAAATAGGAAAGTTCTCTTGGTTGTGACCAATGAAAATTTCAGGGAGTTTTTGAAAATTTAGTTTCTGAAGTTTCTTTTAAAACCTTATTTCTTTCCAAAATGAAATTGGTTAGATGTCTTTTTAAAAACAAAAAATCAAATAGTTTACCAAAAATACCAAACGGAGTTTCATATTGCAGTTTGTCTGTCATGATGGTAACTCCTTTTATTTCTTCAAAATAATGCCGATGTTTGAAAGATTTGAAATTGCCTTCTTCCATTTCATCCACAAAATAAGCGTAAGGATTCATCGCGGGAATTCGGCTTTTATGGGTTAGGTAAAAACCGAAATGTTTTCCCCGCCAAGTCACCGTTTCGTTCAAATTAATCAAACCCGTTGTAACGCCGGCAATCGCTTTTTCTTTGGAAGAACTTGCCGATAGCTGATGAATGTCAATATTTCGGGAAGCATCAAAGACAATGTTTTTTGGTGCTTTTATTTTGGTTGTGAGGTGTATGGTTGTCATTTGCTTAATAAATTTTGAAAAGCGTCATTTATATTTCCAAATTTAAATTCAAATCCATTTTCCAAAAGCCTTTTCGGAATTACGTTTCTGCTTTTTAGAATCAATTCGGCTTCTGTTCGGATGAAAAAAGATCCAATTTGAAGGAGAAAAGTATTCAACGGAATTCCGAATGGAAAACCAACTGTTTTTCTGAGTTTTTGCATGAATTCGATATTCCGAATTGGTTCAGGAGAAACAATATTGATAACGCCAGTGATTTCTTTTTGAATGATAAAATCAATTGCATTTGCAAAATCTTCTTCGTGAATCCAGCTTATGAATTGATTTCCTTTTCCCTGTTTTCCGCCAAAACCAATTTTTGCCAAAGTTTTTAGAGGAATAAAAGCACCGCCGTTTTTGCCTAAAACTATTGAAGTTCTCAAAGCTGTTTTAAGCGTTTTTGGAGTTTCGGTTTTAAAGAATGCCTTTTCCCAGGAAAGCGCAACATTTATCGAAAAGTCATTTCCAATTTCACCGTCGGTTTCGTCCATTTGTTTGTCCAATGAAAAACGATAAATTGTTGAAGTGGATGAATTCAGCCAATGTTTTGGTGGATTTTTGCAATTTAAAACACCTTTGTTCAAAATTTTTGTGCTTTCGATTCTCGATAGTAAAATTTCTTTTTTGTTTTCCTTGGTATAACGGCAATCGACAGATTTCCCGGTAAGATTAATCAAAACTGTTGCGTTTTCCAATTCATTTTCCCAGCCTGTAAATGTTTTTGCATTCCAGTTTACGAATTTAATCCCGTCTTCAATTTTTGATTTTCCTCTTGTCAGAATTACAATTTCGTCGAATTTATCTTTAAAATGATGTACCAAAACCTGACCTAAAAATCCTGTTCCGGCTGCTATAATGAGTTTTGTCATGGTTGTTTTGTTTTTGGTGTAATAAACCCAACAGGTTTTAGAAACCTGCTAGGTTTGTTTGGTAAATTAAGCTTTGAAAACCAATCGTTCTTCTTGTAGCGCTTCTTTGGCTTTTCTTTTTCCTCTGAAGAAGAAGTATAAATTTAGAAATAACATCAATCCAAGGTAGATGGAAAATCCGCCAATTTTATAACTCAGGGCTTCGATAAGTGATTGATAACTATTCTCGTAAATGCTCAATTGTAAAATCATTAATGCAAAACCCAGATTGAGAAGATAAAATCCTGTTTCGAAAAGTTTGTTTGTCGCTTGTGCAATATCTTCACGGCCTTTGAAAATGTCGAGCATAAATATTTTTCCGTTTTTAAAAAGTGTTTTAGAAACATAATAGGTAAGAAGTAAAGCGATTGGTAAATAGACAGCATAACCGATTAAGATTTTTGTAGTTTCCATGATAATAAGTGTTTAAGTGTTATTTAATTAATTTATGAATGTATTTGGTTAATATTAAAATGTTTGTGTAATGCAGTACCGAAATAATGAAAACGATGAATGCGGTTTTTGTGCAGATAGTTTCAACCAGTTGTGTCGAGGAAGTTATTTTTTGCCAAGAAATTAAGGTCATGGCGCAGTAACCAATGTTTAAAAGATAGTAGCCCAAAAGCAATACCTGATTGATTTTTTGACAAATGTCTGCGTGATTTGGAATTAATTCGGCGACATAAATATTTCCGTTTTTGTAACAGATTTTACCAACTTTTAGGATGATGAAAATCGTGATGCTGAGGTAAATTAAATACCCAATGATGTTGAGATTCATAATTTTTATTTTTAAATTTTTAAACTTTCAGAAAAAAATGAAAGTCTTGATTAAATTTTTTTATCTATTTCATGATTTTTAAGACTAATTTCCCTAGCCAGTTTTCATTGAATTCGGTCATTTTATCCAAAACATTATCTGCTTTTAAAACGAAATCATACAATTTGGAAGTCTGATCGACAAAGTGTTTTTCTTCGGCGGAATCTTTGGCTTCAATAGTTGAAACTTCTTTTAGGATTTTAAGCGCAGGCTTGATTTCTCTTTTGCTTCTTTCTCTCGAAATTTTGGAAGCCAGTTCGTCCAAATCTTTTTCGGCTGTGAAGAATTCTTTTCTTTCGCCGGCTTTATATTCTTTGTAAACAATTCCCCAGTCCATTAACGCTCTAAGGTTCATGCTGGCATTTCCGCGGGAAATTTGCAATTCTTCCATAATGTCTTCCATAGAAACCGCTTCGTTTGAGACCATCAATAAGGCATGGATTTGCGCCATAGTTTTATTAATTCCCCACTGTGAACCTAAGGCTCCCCATGTCTGAACGAATTTGTTTTTTGCTTCTTTGAATTGCATTTTTGGATTTATTTTCTTTTGTTGAGACAAATGTAGGTAAAAGTTTTTAAACTTTCAAAAATAATTGAAAGTTTTTTATCAGAATAAAACCTTATGTTTATTTAAGAATAATCTTATGGCTTATTTTTCTTTTCTTGTGTATAATAATGCTTGTATCCTAACATTTTTCTTCCTAAATATTTATCTCTACCATAGTTTTGAATTAGAAAAAATAGTGGAGCAGAACCCACTTAAAAAAACGAGGCGGTTCCGAAAAGCCTTATGAGTCAGGAAATAATATAAATAGTAATTCTTATGAGAACAGTTCAGTTTGGTTTAGCAGAGAAGTATGATAGTGGTCGTAGTTGTAGTGTAGCGACTAATCAGACATTGGCTTTGGAAGTTCATGTGTCAGAACTAAGTTCAGATATGTGGTATCATATTGGAAATATGAATGGTGCAACGGTAAATTGGGGGGGAAGTAAAAAATATAGTAATGGTTACAATCCATCAATAGCAATTAATAATAATAATTTGGTGGTTGAAGTTCATGAAACCAGTAATGTCGTGAGTAATTCTATGTACTATAAAGTTGGTACAGTAAATGGTAATTCGATAGATTGGGGAAATGATGGTAAGTATGATACTGGTAAGCAACCTTCCGTTGCTATAAACGATCATGGAGTTGTAGTTGAAGTTCATAAATCTCAAGGGCCTGATACACTTTGGTATCGAGTTGGTCAGATCAATGGTAAAAGTATAGATTGGGGGAGTAGCCAAAAATATGATAGTGGTAAGCAACCTTCTGTCAGTATTAATAATAGAGGTGTTGTGGTAGAGACTCATAAATCTCAAGGATATGATACATTATGGTATCGAGTTGGACAGATCAATGGGAAAAGCATATCATGGGGTAATAGTCATGAATATCAGAAAGGGATAACTCCAAGTGTTGCTATTACTGATGATGGGACTGTAGTAGAGGTACATGAATCCCAAGGGATAACAGGTTTATGGCAAATTATAGGGCAAATAAGTGGTAAAACAATCAATTGGGGAAATTCTTCTCAATTTGATTCTGGAGCAACTCCAGATGTGGCTATCTCTTTAGATGGTAAGGTAACTTTGCAAGTGCATCAAGGTAGTGCATTTGGATTATGGTATTCAAACAGCAACATAATGGATAAGGCTAATTTTTTAGGAAATATGCTAAATACAATAAGTAATTTGCCTTTAAAAAAAATGGTTTTACCAGCAACCCACGATACAGGAATGTATGATGGGGGTTTAGCAGGAAGGACACAAGACTTGGATCTTTATGGTCAGTTAAACGCAGGAGCAAGATATTTTGATTTAAGGGTAGATGGAAATCTTAACATACGACATGGAATTGTTTACGGCCCTCCTCTTGGTAATGTGCTAAATGATATTAAGAAATTTTATAATGAGGGACATAAAGAGCTTGCTATTCTAAAATTTTCACATTTTGATAATTTTTCGAAAGAGAGTTATGACAAGATGAGAAAAATGATCAATGATAATTTGGGTCAGTGGCTGTATAAAAATCTTCCTGCAGGAGTGAGTAGATTGGCGGATATTTCTATGGGGACCTATTTAAATTCAGGAGGGAAAATATTGGTTGTAGTTGATGGTGATTGGGCTATAAATTACAAAGAGGCTGGTTATTGGGTATATAGAGATTGGGATTCCAAATCACCCAAAGATGGAGATATTACCGTCTTTGATGTGTATACCAATACGACAGATTTGAAAAAAATGCAGGATGACCAACTAATGAAACTTAAAGATTTTGATGGTAAATGTAAAAATGACAGGCAAGTTCCTTGTGATTTATTTTTGTTATCATGGACACTAACACCCATAACAGGGGTTTGGTTTGAAGCTCAAAAAGCGAATAGGGTATTAGGTAGAGTGATGATGTCTAATAGAAGTCCTAATAAAAACGGATATTTTCCTAATTTCTTGTATTTAGATTATGTACAATATGCACGACCTACATTCATTGCGGAAATTTTATTGAAAAGCTATAACAATATTAGATGATTTCAATGCTCCTTTAGTAATTGATAATCTGAGGATAGTAAAATCTGAATGAATATTTTTCGATTAGAATTTAATAAATAAAAATCCGGAGTAGTTGTGATACTCCGGATTTTTGTGTTTTAATCTAAATCAATCCAGCTCTTTTCAACAACGCATCCGGTTTTGGTTCCTGTCCTCTGAAACGTTTGTACAAAATCATTGGATGTTCAGTTCCTCCTTTTGAAAGTACATTCTCCTTGAATTTTTCTGCAACTTCTTTATTGAAAATTCCATTCTCCTGAAAATATTCGAAAGCATCGGCATCAAGAACTTCGGCCCATTTATAACTGTAATAACCTGATGAATAACCACCTTGAAAAATATGTGAAAAAGCGGTACTCATTGCATTTTCCGCTACATCAGGATACAATTGAGTAGAAGCAAATTGTTCCGTTTCGAAAGTTTTGATATTGGTAATATTGGTCGGATCTTGTCCGTGCCAGCCCATATCCAATAATCCAAAACTCAATTGGCGCATTGTTGCCATTCCTTCTTGGAAACTAGAGCTTTCTTTAATCTTTTCAACATATTCCTGCGGAATAACTTCGCCGGTTTCATAATGGTGTGCAAACAAAGCCAAGGCTTCCGGTTCGTAGCACCAGTTTTCCATAATTTGGCTTGGCAATTCTACAAAGTCCCAATACACAGATGTTCCAGATAAATTTGGATAAACGGTATCGGCCAACATTCCATGTAATCCGTGACCAAATTCATGAAATAAAGTCGTTACTTCATTGAAAGTTAATAGTGATGGTTTGGTTTCTGTTGGTTTTGTGAAATTACAAACATTGGAAATGTGAGGTCTTTCATTTACACCGTCTTTTACATATTGCGATTTGAATGAAGTCATCCAGGCACCGTTTCGTTTTCCTTTTCTCGGAAAGAAATCAGCGTAGAAAACCGCAACCAATTCATTGTTTTCGTCAGTTACTTCATAAGTGATAACTTCTTCGTGGTATTTGTCAATGTCGAATACTTCGGTAAAAGTTAAGCCAAACAATTTTCCTGCGATGGTAAAAGCACCGTTGAGTACTTTTTCCAATTGAAAATAAGGTTTCAATTTCTCATCATCAAGATTGAATAATTGCTGCTTCAATTTTTCTGAATAGTAAGCACCATCCCATTTTTCGAGCTGTTCAATTCCATCTAATTCTTTGGCGAAAGCCGATAACTGCTCAAATTCTTTTTTAGCCGCCGGTTTGGCTTTTGCCAATAAATCATTTAAAAACGATTTTACTTTTTCGGGGTTTTCGGCCATGCGTTCTTCAAGAACAAAATGAGCGTGGGTTTTATAGCCCAAAAGATTGGCTCTTTCAAAGCGAAGTTTGGCAATTTTTAAGACTATCTCCTGATTGTCCAATTCGTTGTTTTGAAAACATCTTGCGCCAAAAGCAATCGCCATTTTCTTGCGCAATTCTCGGTTGTCTGCATACGTCACAAAAGGCACGTAACTAGGGTGATCCAAAGTGAAAATCCAGCCTTCTTTTTCTTGGGCTTTCGCCAATGAGCGGGCGGCTTCGATAGTTCCTTCCGGTAAACCGGCCAAATCATTCTCGTCAGTAAGATGCAATTCGAAAGCATTGGTTTCGGCCAAAGCATTCTCGCCAAATTGCAGACTCAATTTTGATAATTCTTTGTCGATTTCCCTTAATTGGTTTTTCTTTTCTTCTGGTAAATTGGCTCCATTTCTGGAAAAGCTTTTGTATTGTTTGTCAAGAAGTGTAGTTTGTTCCGGATTTAAATTCAAAGTTGTTCTTTGGTCGTAAACCGTTTTTACCTTTGCAAATAAAGCGGCATTCAAACGAACGTCATTTCCAAACTCAGATAATAGAGGAGAAACTTCTTGAGCAATTTTTTGCATTTCGTCACTCGTTTCAGCCGAATTTAAATTAAAAAAGATGCTTGAAATTCGATCTAAAGTATCTCCGCTAAAAGACAAAGCCTCAACTGTATTCTCAAAAGTAGGATTATCTGTATTGTTAACGATGGTGTCAATTTCGGCTTTTGCCAAACTAATTGCTTCCTGAAAAGCAGGAAGATAATTTTCATTTTTTATTTTTGAAAATGGCGCAGTGTCTAGCTTGGTGTCAAATTTTTGAAGTAATATATTCATGATTCTATATTCTTTTGTGTTTCAAATAATTGTTTTTTAGAGGTCTACATGCTTTTGTTGTGAAAATAAAAACAAGAAAAAATTGTTAATTTTCTCGAGAGAGAGGTATTTTATCGGTTATTTATATAATTTTGTCGGGTAATTAATTAACACATGAATTAATTCAATCGACGATTATAAACTCTTTTTGTATCTAGAATCGCAAAGAAATTTATATTAACAAACTCATTTATTGATAAAATCAAATTCCCCCAAGTTTAGATTTTACAATATTGAAAAAGCTCCTATAACAAGGAGCTTTTTTTATTTGTTTAATTTTTCAGAAGATTTGTAAACCGCATCCTTAAGACCTTCCTTGTAAGAAATTACTTTATCTAAAATAGATTTATCGGCACTGCCAATAATTTGTGCGGCAAGAATACCGGCGTTTTTGGCACCGTTTAAGGCAACAGTTGCAACAGGTACGCCTCCCGGCATTTGCAAAATAGACAACACACTGTCCCAGCCATCAATTGAGTTGCTTGATTTTACAGGAACTCCAATTACAGGCAATGGTGACATTGACGCAACCATCCCAGGTAAATGTGCAGCTCCACCTGCTCCGGCAATAATTACCGAAATACCGCGAGTATGGGCATTTTTACTAAAATCAAATAATTTTTCGGGGGTTCTATGTGCCGAAACAATATCAACTTCTGTTTCGATTCCAAATTCTTTTAATATGTCTATGGCGTCTTGCATGACCGGCATGTCGGATATGCTTCCCATGATTATTGCTACTTTGCTCATTTGTTTGTTTAAAGTTTAAGGTTTAAAGTTTCAAGTTGAAATTATTACTATGAAACTAATATTTTAGTCTAATTCGGGCAACATTTTCCAAATGTCAATTTCAAATTCTATTTGAATCGCTCGTAAATATGATATTTGTTTGATGTCTGCTTCAATTAGAATTTCGAAGAAATCTTTTGCGGTTTGTCCAAATTTTTCAATTTCTTCTCTTTTTCTTCGGATATATTTTTTTCTTTCATCTGCAAGAATTAAATCGTCTAGTTTGATTAAAGAAATCAAATTTTGTGCCTTTATATCTGTTGAATCTGAAACTCTATAGTCACCATTATCGTAAACTACTCGGTCATCAAAATCAATTTCAGTTGGTAGTAAAACAGGTTGAAAATTTTCCCATTTAGATGATTTTTCTTTGTTCCATTGATGTTTTACAAGAAACCAGTTTAAATAAGAATCATTATCAGTTCCTTTTAGATTTGGATTAAAATGCTCAATGTCTCTAGCATCGGCTCTTCCTAAATATTCTTCTGTATAACAGCAAAATCCTTTTTGCTCTTTGTATAAAATCTTTGAAATTTTTAAATTATTATTTGAATTTCCTTCAATGTAATTCAAATTAGTTGTAATGATTTCGGAATTATCGTTTTTAAGAACTCTTCTCATATTAGAAATTATAAGTATCACCGAGTTTCACGGTTTCTAATAGTAATTCCTTTTTTCTTTGAGGATTAGTCTCGTTTGCCATTTCCTGCTTAAGATTGATATATCTCTGATAAGCTTCTTCCCCGTGTGTATTATAATAATTTACTTTAAAATCATTCTTTAGCATATCATTCGGATCATCGCCAATTGGAGATTCTCCTCTACGAACAGCTACTTTACCTTCATCATCAAAATAAAGAATGAATCGTTCTTCAGGTTCAAAAGCTGCTGCTATAAATGGCGAATGTGTAGCAACTATAAATTGAGCATCAGGAGCTAAATTTTGATAATAATCCATTATCTCCATTTGGATATTTGGATATAATGATCGTTCTGGTTCATCAATTAAAATGATTGAATCTTTTGTTTCTAGCGAATATAATGGCAATGATGTCAACAGAAGTTGCTTGGTTCCTGTACTTGTATCTTGAAATGGAATAATTTCATCGATTCGCTTGTTTTTGATAGGTACCGAATATTGTGTATTTACTAAATCAACCTCTAAATTTAAATGTTCTAAGATATTATTGAACTCTTTGGCAAATGACTCCAGTCTATTTGGATTATCCTTTTGCCATTTATTAAATTCCGAACTCAATTTATTTACATCATGGATAAAGCCATTATGTATTAATTCTGACATTTTTTGAGTAAAATTTTTCCGGTAATTTAGATAATCGACTAATAGATGAAGCCAGATTTTAGTATCTACATCACCATTAAATAATAACCCATAATTTTCTTTAAATAATAAACCTTCTCCCCGATATTGATATTGTTCTTTTATATTTTGAAGGTCATTACTATGTCTTTCAATTAATTCTATTGGATTGGTTGAAAGAAAATCTATATTTTTATCAGATACTAAATTTGCTTTAAAATAAAAAATATCTTTTCTGTCTTGTTTTGGTATTAAGGACGCTACCGATCCGCCATTACTAAGATCATCTTTATAGGAACGATTTTTAAAAAAGACCTCGTTGTTTTTTAAATTAAAAAGATCTTTTCCTATTAAAAAATTGACTTCACCTTTACCTCGGACACTATTTTTTAATCTCCATATACTATTGCCATTTAGTATTTCTAAATTTAAAGTGCTAATAGAATAATCATAGATCAACTCCAGTAATCCAGTTTTCCCAGTCGCACTTTGCCCAATAAAACAAATTTTATCCAAAGGTTTTCCAGCTTTGTTTTTGTCTTTATAATCTAAAGGATACGTAAAATCAAAATCCAGATTCTCTAAATGTCTAAACTGATCGATATGTAATTTTGAAATTTTCATGTATTGTTTTTTACAAATTTATCTAATTTGACATTGATTAACAACTGCAAACTATTTACTGCAAACTGACCACTTTTATAGTATTCTTAACATCCTCTGCAATTCGTCTCGCTTCGGACATGTTTTCGTTTACTATGGTAACGTGTCCCATTTTTCTGAAAGGGCGGGTTTGTTTTTTTCCGTAAATGTGAGGTGTAACTCCGTTCCATCCCAAAATGGTTTCGATGTTTTCATAAACTACATCTCCCGAAAAACCTTCGGCTCCCACTAGGTTTACCATAATTCCGGCCACTTTACTTTCTGTATTTCCCAAAGGTAAATCCAAAATGGCTCTCAAATGATTTTCGAACTGAGAAGTATAACTGGCTTCAATTGAGTAATGACCAGAGTTGTGTGGACGTGGAGCGACTTCGTTTACAAGGATTTCGTCGTTCTCGGTTTGAAACATTTCGACAGCCAAAAGGCCAACGTGATTGAATTGTTGTGAAACATTCAGGGCAATCAATCTTGCTTCATCAGCCACCTTTTTATCTATTCGGGCGGGGCAGATCACATATTCTACCTGATTTGCTTCTGGATGAAATTCCATCTCAACAACTGGATAGGTTCTTATTTCTCCCTGTGGATTGCGACAAACAATTACTGCCAATTCGTTTTTAAAAGGAACCATCGTTTCTGCAATGCATTCCACGTTTGGTAAATTTTCCAGATCATCCATAGATCTGATGATTTTTACGCCATTTCCATCGTATCCAAATTCGGTACATTTCCATACAAAAGGAAGTTGAACTTTAGCTTCTACTAAATCAATTACCAAATCCTTCAAAGTATCAAAGCGTTTAAAAGGAGCTGTCGGAATATTGTTTTTGATGTAAAAATCCTTCTGAATTCCCTTGTTTTGAATCAGTTTCAAGGTTTTTGGCGAAGGATATACTTTTTTGCCTTCGTTTTCTAATTTTTCCAATGCATCGAGATTGACCAATTCAATTTCGAAAGTCAAAACATCAACTTGTTTTCCAAAATTATAAACGGTTTCAAAATCCATTAAATCCCCTTGAAAAAAATGATTGCAGGCGATTTTACTCGGAGCTTCATCGCTTGAGTCTAAAACATATGTTTGTATGTCAAATTTTCGGGTGTCAAACAATAGCATTTTGCCTAATTGTCCTCCTCCCAGAATTCCTAATTTAAAATCAGAAGAAAAATAATTCATTTGTCTAAAATTTTATAGAGTGCAAAGATACTTTTAAATAGGTAATAATAAAAAGATAGCTGTATTTCTCTTTAAAATACTATAAATAAATTTTTGATATAGAATTGATATTTTGATTGTCAGGTATAGTTGAAGAAGCAAAATAAGTTGCTTAAAAAAAACGAATTATGCACGGATTGATTGTTTTTTATAAATGTATAGTTTGTTTTTTTTGTTAATTTTTAAAGATTTTGTTGTGTTTCAGGATAGTGCAGGATAGGTAGTTTTGTTTTATTTTCTTAATTTACTGATATAATCAATTAAAAATTTATTAATATGAACAAAAACTCTACTTTTTTTAATAGAATATTATCTGGGAAATTCAGTTTTTCGATAATGATTCTTTTTGTTTTTCTTTCGTCATTTTCATCCTTTGCTCAGCAATGGGATATTGTAGGAAACGAAGTCCAGATTGCTTCTGCAACTACCACTGGTACCAGCATAGTCGTTTTAAAGGAATCTGGAAATGAAATTCCCTATGTTGCGTTTCTTGAAAATAGTATTCCCCGAGTAAAAAAACGTGGGACAAACGGAACTTGGACCCAAGTAGGTGGCGACATAGATTCAGCTCTTAGTAGTACATATCCGTATTTTAACATCTTTGCTGATGCAAATGGAAAATTATTTGTCAGCTATATTTTAAGTGATAAAAAAGTATATGTTAAAACGTACAATACAGCAACAACAAATTGGGAGCCTTTAAATAACGATGATAATAATAAAGTGGTTTCTTCTACTAATGGGGTTTATGTAGCCAGTACGAATTTTAGATCACCAAGAAGTTATATGGCATTTGATTCGTCAAATAATATTTACATAGCATATACTGCCGACGGAATATGTAATGTTAAAAAATACAATAACACTACTAATGCATGGGAATCATTTGGTAATACAATAGGATCAACAACCACACCTTTATATATCGCTTCTCAAAAAATAATCTTTGACGAAACTGGTACTATGTGGGTAGGTGTTGTTACAGCAGCCGCGTCTAACTCGACAGCTGGTAACATTAAATTGTTTAAATATAATGCTGGAACTAGTACTTTTGATGACACAGCGAGTACAACTAATCCAACGAATAGTGTACGAGAATTAGATATGGCCTTAGTCAAAGGAACAGGTCTAACCACAAGTGGACGCATTGCTGTTGCGGTAAACAATACAACTGATGGAACAAGAGGTGTTGTTTCCCTTTATGATAAAGTAGCTAACAGTTGGACATCTGCAAATGTTGGATATGGTAATAAAGCTGCAACTTACATTCATATAATTAGTGATGATTTAGGTAATTTATATTGCAATTGGGTGGATCAGACCGCTACTGTAGGGACAAGCACCTGTGCAGTAAAAAAATTAAATGCTGGAACAACAACTCCTTGGTATGAACTCAAAAATCCAGCAACAGTAAGAGGAGTGGATGAACCTACAAATAATACTAACCTTGGGATAGCTAATGGATCGACTACACCATATATAATCTATACCAAAGCAAATTTAGCAGCTAATATTGCCACGCCTATTGTTCGTAAATATACTGCTCCAGCATCTCCATTACCTTCTATAACAAGTTTTACACCAGCTTTTACAGCTACAACTCCAGCACCTTCGGTAGCGTTTACTATTACGGGAACTAATTTTACTGGAGCAACCGCTGTGACTTTTGGAGGAAATGCTGTTACTTCTTTTACGGTAGCTAATGATACATCCATAACTGGTACTACATCAGCCACTGCAGTAGCTGATTTTAGTGTGACTGTGACTACTCCTAATGGAACTGCTTCTGTTATCGGAACTCCACCAACAGTATTGGCTTATCCTACTGCCATAAGTACTTACAATGGTGGGCCATGGGCTCCAACTGTTACTGCGGCATCTACTTTGATTTACAGTGTAGCTCCAGCACTTCCAGCGGGCTTGTCTATTAATACAGGTACAGGAGTTATCAGTGGATCATCAACTGCAGCTGTTGCAAGTGCGGCTTATGTTGTTACGGCAACAAATAATTATGGTAGTACAACAGCAACGGTAACTTTTGCTACTGGAATTGCTCCTTCTGCCTTTACTTATACTCCAGCCGCATCTGCTAGTTACACTACTGATGTAGCTATCACACCTTTGGTTCCAGTTATTACTTTAGGTACAGGAACTTCTGCCGTTTATACAGTAAGTCCTTCACTGCCTACAGGTTTAGTTATAGATGCTAATACTGGGATAATAAGTGGGACTCCAACAACAGTAACTGCAAGTACTGCTTATACTGTTACGGCTACAACTTTATATGGGTTTGTGACTAGAGTAAATACTTTTTCTACGACTGCGCCTTTATCTACAAATACATTTGATTTAAATTCAGCAAGTGTTAGTTTGTATCCTAACCCTTCAACTGACGGGAAATTCACAATTTCATTCCCTAATGGTTTTGAAGGGGCTAATTTAAGTATTCATAATACTTTAGGCCAAGTAATATACAAAACTACTGTTGGAACAGGAAGTTCTTATGATGTGAGTCCAAATAAAACGCTTACTTCTGGAATTTATTTCTTACAACTTGAAAAAGATGGAAAATCAATAACTAAAAAATTAGTTGTTAGATAGTCAGTTTAGATAAATGAATATTAAAATCCCGATAATTCTCGGGATTTTTTTATGCATATAGGTTTGGTTGATTTGTTTTTTTATGATGTTTCAAACGAATGTTATTTGGTGTTTTAAATTGTTTATCAATATTTTAAGAGTATTTTTTTATTGGCACTAGGATAGTACAGGATACTGATTTTGTGGAATCTGTTTATTTTTAGCCCACTAACCAAATTTTTATTATGAACAAAAATTACTTTTTTTTAAATCGAAGATTGTACAAGGAAATTATTTTTTCCTTGTTGGGTCTTTTTTTATGCTTTTCATCCTTTGCTCAGACATGGAATGTTTTAGGAGATGAAGGTTTAATTTCATCTGTTGCTTCTTCCTATACCAGTATTGCCGTGGTCAATAATGGGGTTGATTTTATTCCTTATGTGGCTTATACAGAAAGCGGAGTGCCAAAAGTGAAGACACGTTTGAGTGATGGTACATGGATACAGGTTGGTACCAATCTTGGTACTAATGCTTCTTATACTAAAATTTTTTCGGATCCGACGGGTAATTTATATGTCACTTATATTGATCTTGCTGCGGGCTCCAAATTAGCAATTCAGAAGTATGATTATGTTACAGGTGCTTGGGATGCGCTGAATAATGATACTGCTAATTTGTATGTTTCTACGGGAACGGCAAATGGTATGAGTGGTGTAAGTCAATATAGCTCTACCGCTCGTTGTTCACTGGCTTTTGACTCATTTAATGCACCTTATATTGCTTTTTGTGATGTAGGTATGATTCCATACGTAAAAAAGTTTAATGGTACTTCTTGGGAAACAGTAGGTTCAGGTCCTGTTGCTTCAGGATTTGCTGCTGCAGTTGGCTTGGTTATTGATAAGAATGATATGCCATGGCTAGTTTATAGTAGTTTGACTGCTACTAACTCCAGTTCAGGAACTGTTACTCTTTATAGTTACAATGGAACAGCTTGGACAGCTGCTAGTGCATCATCAATAGCAGGTGTAAGACATACTAACATTGCGATTAGAGACAACAACACTCTTTGTATTGCTTATTTCTACACTGGTACTGGAGGTAATAATAGAGCTACTGTTGTTATGTATAACAAATCAGCAAATTCTTGGGGTACAGGTACTTATATTGCTTCTAGGGATTCCCCTAGTCTTAGTCTAATCAGTGATGCTTCGAATAACTTGTATTGCTCTTTTATAGATTATACAGCTTCAACCAATATTTTTCCAACACGTGTACGTTATCTGGCAGCAGATAGTACTACTTGGACAGAATTGAAAGATCCTTTGGTTAGCAACGGTGTTGATCAGCCGACAGGTTCTCCTTCAATTGCTATTGGTAGTGCACCTTATCCTTATGTTGTTTATACAAAGTCAAATTCAAATGGTGTAACGACACCTATTGTACGTAAATATGCTCCAGCTCCTCCTCCGGCAGTACTTACTACTAATGCTTTAACTAGTATTACTACTACAACTGCAGTAGGTGGTGGTAATATTACTTCTGACGCGGGACAGGTAATAACAGAAAGAGGGGTTGTTTACAGTATTACTAATTCAACACCTACCACTGCAAATACTAAAGTTGTAGAAGGTTCAGGTGGTTTAGGCAGTTTTTCAGTAACACTATCAGGGCTTGCGCCTGCAACAATGTATTATACGAGAGCTTATGCTATTAATGGAGCAGGAACTTCTTATGGTGAGGTGGTTAGATTGAACACTCTTGCTGTGTCTGATGCAGTGGTTAACACTCCTAGACAAGTGGAGTTCTTGACGAGAGGTCTTGTGGCAGTTCGTAAAACGGCTAGTACAGTTTATATGAGCTGGCGTATGTTGGGTACAGATCCTACAAATGTTGCTTTTAATGTGTATCGTAATGGGGTAAAGATTACTTCCTCGCCAATCACTAATTCTACCAATTATTTGGATACTAGTACTGCTTCAAATGACAATTATAGTGTTACAGCGATTATTAACGGTGTAGAAGGTACTCCTTCTGCTCCTGTATCTGTTTGGGCTAGTAACCAAATGACGGTTCCCCTTCAAATACCTACGGGTGGTACATTACCCGATGCCCGTACATATACTTATACTGCCAATGACGCTTCTGTAGGTGATGTAGACGGAGATGGTACTTACGAAATCATTTTAAAATGGGATCCTACTATTGTTAATGACAATGCCGGAGGATACAGTGGTAAACAAATTTTTGATTGCTATAAACTTGACGGGACTTTGTTGTGGCGAATTGACTTAGGTATCAATGTAAATGCCGGACCACATTATAACCAGTTTATGGTGTATGATTTTGATGGTGATGGTAAAGCCGAGATTATTTTAAAAACAGCTGATGGTACAACAGATGGAACTGGCGTAGTTATAGGTAATTCTACGGTAGATTATCGCAATACTGCTGGCTGGGTACAATCTGGGCCTGAATTTTTAACTGTTTTTAATGGACTTACTGGAGCTGCTATGTCAACTATAACTTATCAACCAGCACGTGATAATGTAGCAGATTGGGGAGATACTTATGGTAATCGTCAGGATCGTTTTGTATCTGCTGTAGCTTATCTTGACGGAGCAAGACCTAGTTTGATAGTAGGTCGTGGGTATTATAATAGATTGACTCGTGCTGCCTATAATTGGAGAAATGGACAGCTTACAATGTTGTGGAAGTTTGATAGTAAAGATACCAGCGATCCTGGAAATGAAGCTTTTTCTGGTCAAGGAAATCATCAAATGACAATAGGTGATGTAGATGGCGATGGAAAAGACGAGATAATCAATGGTTCCAGTGCCTTAAACGATAATGGAAAGCGTCTTTGGACTTATGGTATGGGACATGGAGATGCCTTGCATATGACTGATATGGATTTAGATCGTCCAGGACAAGAAATTTGGATTAATCTGGAAGCACCGGGTTCTTATGACGGTATGGGGTTAAGACAATATGACGCGAAAACAGGACGGACCAATTGGGGTATAGGAACTACAGGTGATGTGGGACGTTCTATGGCTGCAGATATGGATCCAAACTATAAAGGGTACGAAATGTGGGGTTCATCCGGAGGTAATGTTTATGATGTAAAAGGAAATGCAATAAGTACATCTGTGCCTTCTTATAATTTTGGAATTTGGTGGGATGGTGATCTTGGACGTGAATTATTTGACAGAGGTTACATAGACAAATGGAATCCTACAACCAAAAGTGCGGGTCGTTTATTTACAATTTATAATCAAACTGCAAAAGGGGTTTCAACCAATAATAGTACTAAAAGTAATCCATGTTTACAGGCAGATATTTTTGGAGATTGGAGAGAAGAAATTATTTTACGTGAGTCTGATAATTCAGGCCTTGTTATCTTTACTACCAATACTTCGACTACTTACCGCATTCCAACTTTGATGCATGATACACAGTATCGTACTGCTATAGCGTGGCAAAATTCGGCCTACAATCAACCCCCTTATCCTAGTTTTTACATAGGATATGATATGGCTACTGATCCTGCGACAGGAAATGTTGTTATACCTACACCTAATATTTATGTTGTAAATGCTGATAATTTAGGTTTATCTTCTAATAACGGAGAGACACCATCATCTGAAATAAAGGTTTATCCTAATCCAACTTCAGGTTTGTTTTCATTACAATTGGATGGTTTGGAGTCTGGAAAAGCAAACGTAAAGATTGTTTCCTTGAATGGACAAACGGTTAAACAACGTGATGTTTTGTTAACAGGAAAAAGCCAAACTGTTTTGTTCGATATATCTGCTGAGGCAGCTGGAGTATATTTGATAAAAGTTACTTCGAAGGAAGGTGTAACTACACAAAAAATCATTTTACAAAAATAAGAACGTAATAAATAACAAAGCGGCTCGTTCCATTGATGAACGAGCCGTTTTTTTAATAAAAAAGATGAGGTATATTTTAGTTTTTATATTGGCTTTCCTTGCACCATCATTCATGAAGTCCGGTGAATTATTGGCACATATTAGTAAAACAATTTATCTTCAAGGCAAAGTTGGAGAAAGAACATTGGTGATAAAAATGTTGTGTTTCGACGAATCTCCGAATAGAGAAATGTCTTATTTTTTTGATGATGATAAACAAGATTGTTTTTTCAAAGGCAGGATTATGGGAAATGCCTGGAGGTTCTATTCAGAATCTGTTGCAAATGGAGGCATGGAAAACAAGCAAGAATTGTTAATTGCCGAAAATAAAAACGGTTCTTGGAAAGGCTATTGGCTTGATGCTGCGGGTAAAAAAATCAATGTTAATCTAAATCCGATTCTTAGCATTCCTACATCTAAATTCACTTATTTTTCTCAAATGAATGATTTGGATTTCTATGATGCTTACAAGATTTCAAAAGTTAATTTGGCCAAGGCAAAAACAGAAAAAACCTTGAAAAGCGTTTCAATTGACTGGTTTTTGGAAAAGGAATCGGGAATATCTTTTTTTAGATTCCGTAGTTTGAACAAAAAGCTAAAAACGGATAGCTTAAATATAGCTCTTGAAACAATGCACTTAACACTTGTACAAAACTATTTCCGTTTTAGACCGGATAAAAAAGAGTTAAATGTATCGGCAGAAATTTTATACGTAACAAAAGATTTAATTAGTTTTAAAATTATTTCGAAAAGTGTTCTTAAACCACAAAATTCTTTTAAATCCCAGCAGTTGGTTACTTTGGATATTAAAAGCGGAAAACAGATAGATTTGGAAAGTTTAGTATGGTTTGGAAAAAAAACAGATAAAAAACCTTCTGCGAATGATATTCAAAACACTTATGAATATCGAAAATATGTTTTTGCACCTAAAATTTTCTCCATATTAAAAACACTTTATCCTGATAAAATGAAGAGTGCCGTTTGCGGATTGAATAAAGCAGATACATGGGCAGTACCCGCATACGCAGTGACGAAAAAGGGGTTATTGTTAGGTTTTTTTCCTTCTGGAAATTGTAGTATTCTTGATTGGGCAATCGTTCCTTATAAGGTGCTAACACCGTATTTAGAAAAAAAATATAGCTTAATCGCTAGTAAGTAAAGTTTCTAGTTATTTCTAAGTTCAAATTTCATCAAAATTTAAATTATTTACTTACGACTGTTATAATTTATATGTACAAAAATAAAATTATTGGTTTACTAGCGCTATTACTATTCTTTTTAGGAAAAGGATTGGCAATTGCTCATGCCTTACCTGATAGTAAAGCTCAAATTATAGTTGAAAAGGAACAGATTTTAATTAAATTCAGTGCTCCATTGGAAATATTGGAGACAGCCTATGAAAAATCTATTTCGCTACAATCGACAATGGAGTTGAATAATTTAAAACAATATTATTTAAAACATATTTTAGTCACAGATTCCTTGCGTAGTTCATGGGATGTTAGTGTAAGTTCTATTTTAATTAATGAAACAGAAGCTCCTATTGTGGGTAAATACAAGCAAGTCATTGCCTTGATATATCTGAAGCCAAGTAATGTGAATAGTTTGAGAGATTTTGATCTTTTTTGTGATATTATAATCCATCAAATTCCGACTCAGTCTATTTTATTGTCAGTAGATCAAGATTGGCAAAAAGGAATTACACATGAAAATTCGAAACAGTTAGGTGTAATAGCTCTTGATTCACAAACAGGAATGATCAGTCCTTTAAAAATACAATTAGGTCACGGCACATGGTTTGAAGGTTTTAAAAGTATGATCAAATTGGGAATGCAGCACATTAAGGAGGGTACTGACCATCTACTGTTTTTAATTGTTTTGTTGTTGCCGGCTACACTTGTAGTAAAGGGAAAACGATGGGGAAGTTTTGGAGGTGTAAAATATAGTATTGTTGGTTTGTTAAAGATCGTGACTGCTTTTACATTAGGGCATTCGATTACTCTATTAATTGGTGCATTGGATTGGTTGCATTTGCCTTCGCAACTTGTTGAGGTGCTCATTGCGTTTTCAATCTTAATCTCGGCAATTCATGCTGTTTATCCTCTTTTTCCGGGAAAAGAAATTTATGTTGCGGCTGGTTTTGGGTTGATTCATGGCTTGGCTTTTGCAAGTATCTTGCTAAATCTTAATCTTGATACAAGCGCAATGGTTTTGAGTATCTTGGGTTTTAATATCGGAATCGAATTAATGCAGCTTTTTGTGATAGGCATTACAGTCCCGTGGATTATTTTGCTAAGCCAATCGTCAGCTTATAAATATTTGCGAAATTTTTTGGCGATTTTAGCGGGAATCGCTTCTTTGGCTTGGATTGCAGAACGGATTACAAGTCAGCCAAATTGGATTACTGTCTTGATATTAAAAAGAACTGAAGATGCTCCATATTTAATAGGACTGTTAGCGATTACTGCCTTGGTCGTTAAAGTTGGACAACAAATTAAAATTAAAAATGGATAATTTAAATTGTTATGCAATTCTTTTTTTTTAATTCAACTGAGTAAATTCTGAAAATATATACTTATTTCTGATTGTTTATTTTCTTCAAAACTTCTTTTGCGACAGCTTTATAAGCCGCACTATGGTTTGGAAAATCTTTAGTAATTATGATTTTCAATTCGGGATGAATCCAGTCATAATACTGTCCTAAAACATATAATGTACGAATTGAATAAGCTTTAGGAGCTACTTTTGTGTCGTTTATAAGCCAGTCAAAAGAGCTTTCGACAATGGCTTCCAAATGTTTTTCCGAAAGCTGTATTTTACTTTTTTTATAATGCGATTGAACTAGCAGCTGACAGATTTTGGCAACGGGCCGAATAGCGCTTTCATCTTTCAGATTTTTGATATTGGAACAAAAAAAATCCAGATGATTTTCAATCCATTCCAGTTTCTGATAACATACAAATTCCAAAATCCAGCATGCTTTGGCTGAATTTTTGTTTAAAACCTGAAAACACAGCCTAATTAACTCAGGGAAAAGTTCTGGATTATGCAATACTTCATCAGCATATTTTTGCCGGTTTTCTCTATGTCCAGTTACATAATCTAAATTTTTCTGGAATTCGCTGACAATCATTTCTGTTTTTGATTTAAAAGTACAAATCAATTTACAATTGTCAAAAGTGAAATCCCTATCTTTGCCAAATATTTTAAAATATAAAACTGTGATACAACTACACGACAAACAATTTGTTCCGTTTATTTCCGCCAAAGAGATAAACTTCGCTATTGAAAAAATGGTAGCACAAATAGAGGATGATTTTTTTGATGAAACACCAATTTTTATTGGAGTTCTAAACGGTTCTTTTATGGTAGTTTCCGATTTTTTAAAATTATATAAAAAACCATGTGAAGTTTCTTTTATCAAATTAGCCTCCTACGAAGGAACAGCTTCAACAGAATCGGTTAAGCAGTTAATTGGGTTAAACCAAGATTTAACGGGACGTAGCGTAATTGTTTTGGAGGATATTATCGACACGGGAAACACATTGGAAGAACTGAAAAAATTGTTCAAAAGCCAAAACGTAAAACATTTTAAAATTGCAACGCTTTTCTTTAAGCCGGATGCTTTCAAAAAAGACCTGAAAATTGACTACATCGGAATTCGAATCCCAAATAAATTCATTGTAGGTTTTGGACTGGATTACGATGGTCTCGGCAGAAATTTACCCGAAGTATATCAATTAAAAGAATAGACAAAAAACTAAAATAGTAAAAACCATATATAAAAAAGGAATGATCAATATTGTTTTATTTGGAAAGCCAGGAGCAGGAAAAGGAACTCAGGCAGAATTTTTAAAAGAAAAATACAACTTACAACACATTTCAACAGGAGATGTTTTTCGTTACAATTTGAAAAACGATACCCCATTAGGGAAAGAAGCCAGAGTGTTTATGGATGCAGGAGATTTGGTTCCAGATGAATTAACAACCAAAATGCTTATCGCTGAGGTGAACAAACACTTGGATTCTAACGGAATTTTATTCGATGGTTACCCAAGAACAATTGCCCAAGCCGAAGCCTTGGATGCTTTTTTGCCAACTATCGGATCAAGTGTTGCAGCAACTATTGCTCTTGAAGCTGATGACAATATTTTGGTTGCCAGATTATTGGAAAGAGGAAAAACAAGCGGAAGAGTTGATGATCAGGACGAAGACAAAATCAGAAACCGTTATCAGGAATACAATGAAAAAACGGCTCCGCTGATAGGATATTACAAAGATCAAAATAAGTTTTATGCAGTAAACGGAATAGGAACTATTCAGGAGATTACTGAAAGACTTACAGCGGTTATCGATAATTTATAGGAGCATTCTCCAGCTGTACGTTTCAAGTCACAGCCATAAAAAAACTATTTTTCTATGTCATAAAAGGAGCTTCCGCAGGTCGCTCTTTTATAACAAGAAAAATTAGTTTTTTATAGCTATGAGCTTTTCACTTCCATCTGGGCTAAAAAAAACAAGATTGCAAAACAAAAGGATTGCATAAAAATTTCAATTCATAAACGAATTATATAAACATTGGAAATAGTTATAATATTTTTTCTAATACTCTTAAATGGGGTTTTCTCTATGTCTGAAATTGCATTGATTTCGGCCAGAAAAAACAGATTGGAAACCGCCGCAAAAAAAGGAAACAAAAATGCTCAAACGGCATTGGATTTGGCAAATTCGCCCAATAAATTTCTATCTACGGTACAAATAGGGATTACACTTATTGGAATACTGACAGGTATTTACAGTGGCGATAAAATTACAGCCGATGTGGAAACGTTTGTAAAAGGATTTCAAATATTAATTCCTTATGCACATTCCATAGCAGTTGGGATTGTAGTTGTAACCTTAACCTTTTTTTCATTGGTATTAGGAGAATTATTTCCAAAAAGAATTGGATTGAACTATCCCGAAGGCATTGCCAAGGCCGTTGCATTGCCAATGAAAATAATTTCTATAATAACGGCTCCTTTTATATGGCTGTTAACCACTTCAACTGATTTCTTGTTGGATATTTTACGTATAAAACCTACTGCCGACGGGAAAGTAACCGAGGAAGAGATAAAAGCCATCATCAAGGAAGGCACTGAAGGAGGGGAAGTTCAGGAAATAGAGCAAGATATAGTAGAACGTGTTTTTCATATTGGCGATAGAAAAATCAATTCGTTAATGACTCACAGAAAATCAGTAATGATGTTGCCTTTACATGCAAATAAAAGTCAGGTTAGGGGATTTATGATCAAGGAATTGCATTCGGTTTATCCGGTTTATGGAGAAAACCATGACGATATTGTGGGAGTTGTCAATTTGAAAAGCATTTTTGCGAATGTTGATAACGAGAATTTTAATTTACCAGAAATTCTTGCCGAAGCTCCTTTCATGATGGAGCAAACAACTGCATATAAGGCATTGGAACAATTCAAGAAAACGGGAATTCATTATGCATTGGTTTCTGATGAATATGGAGTGTTTCAAGGGATTATTACACTAAATGATATTTTGGAAGCCTTGGTTGGAAATGCATCTGATTTTTATAAAGATGATTTTAAGCTAATCGAAAGAGAAGATGGAACCTGGATGGTGGATGGGCATTATTCGCTGCACGATTTCCTTACATATTTCGAATTGGATGATTTGATAAATGATTATGAAGTGACCACGGTAAGCGGTTTAATAATGACCGAATTGTCACATATTCCAAAAGAAGGCGAAAAGCTTATTTGGCAAAGGTTTGTATTGGAGGTCATTGATATGGATGGCGTGAAGATTGATAAAGTAATGGTGAGAGCCTTAAAGGGTTAAAAATTTTTGTTTAAAGTTTAAAGTTTAAAGTTGTTAGTAGGTGTCTGCTTAACTTTAAACGTTAAACCTTAAACTTTTAAACTAGAAAGAATGACAGAAGGAAATTTTGTAGATTACGTAAAAATTTATGTTTCTTCCGGAAAAGGAGGAAAGGGGTCTACGCATTTGCATAGAGAAAAATTCATCCAATATGGAGGTCCGGATGGAGGAGATGGTGGTCGTGGTGGACATGTTTATTTGGTAGGAAATAAGGCTCTTTGGACTTTATTTCACTTAAAATTTGCTCGTCATATCAAAGCAGGTCACGGAGGTGATGGAGGAGGAGACAGAAGTACAGGTGCCGATGGAGATGATAAATACATTGAAGTTCCATTGGGAACTGTTGTAAAAGATAAGGAAACAGGCGAAACCTTATTCGAAATTACCGAGGACGGTGAAAAACAGATTCTTTGTAAAGGAGGAAAAGGTGGTCTAGGAAACTGGCACTTTAGAAGTTCAACCAATCAAACGCCGCGTTATTCACAGCCAGGTTTGCCAGGTTTGGAAATGGATGTGATTTTGGAACTAAAAGTATTGGCAGATGTAGGACTCGTAGGTTTTCCAAATGCTGGAAAATCAACATTGTTGTCTGTATTGACTTCTGCAAAACCAAAAATTGCCGATTATCCATTTACGACTTTGAAACCAAATCTTGGAATTGTAGCTTACAGAGATTTTCAATCGTTTGTAATCGCCGATATTCCAGGGATTATTGAAGGAGCTGCCGAAGGAAAAGGATTGGGACATTATTTCTTACGCCACATCGAGCGTAATTCAACACTATTATTTTTAGTTCCAGTTGATACTCCGAATATCAAGGAAGAATACGATATTTTGGTAAACGAATTGACCAAGTACAACCCAGAGATGCTTGATAAGGAGCGTTTGTTGGTAATCTCGAAAATCGATATGCTCGATGATGAATTGAAAGCCGAATTGAAAACACAATTAGATGAAGAATTCAAAGAGGTTCCTTATATGTTTATTTCATCGGTAGCTCAACAAGGTTTAACTGAATTGAAAGACAAGCTTTGGAAAATGCTGAATGAATAAAACCATATTTTAAAAGCTATGAAACCACTAATGATTTAATTTGTTAGTGGTTTCTTATTTTGTTAGTTTGTCTAAATTTTTAGTATTTATATTCAAACCAATCGAATAAAGCTTTTGAGTCAGTTGCTTGACCATTACTTGTTGCATACATTCCAATGCCAGCGCCATTAAATTTATTAATGTCGCTTTCAGAAATCACTATTAAATTTTGTAAATCACCAATATTATTTAGGTCGTCTAAGTTTTCGCCAAAGCTGAACTGTAAGTCTAATTTGTCTGCTTTGACATTAAAATAAACTTCTGGTTTAGTGTAAGGAGCTTCGGCAATGATCTCTTTTTTACCATTAAATTTCCTAATTAAAACAATTCGTGCTTTTTCTTTCATTAGCATGAAGTAAGTCTCATTTGTTCTGTAAATAATTAAACCTGCCTGTTCGTTTTCCTTTGAAGTTTTAAAATTTAATTTAGTAGATGCTGAAAACTGAAAATGGGCAGTACGTTGAATTAACATAGACGAATTAACTAAACTATCAGCAAACTGTGGGCGTAACCTCAGGGTTAAAAAACCTTTTCGAACATTATACCATTGTTCTTTGGGTGTTCTTATCGTATGCCATTTTAAGGATAGACTGTCTGAATTAAATTCATCTCTGAAAGCCTCTTTTTTAACAGGAGTCCAAGGAAGGTTTGGACGTTGCTGTTCTAATAAAACTTTTCCATAACCGGAATTGAATATTGGAACACCATCTTCAAAATCAACTTTACAAAGGAAGGTTTCACGCGAAAGAGGTACCTGTCCTTCGACTAATCTTTTGCCAAGTACAACAGCCCACCAGTCACCGTTTTGAGTTTGTACCAAGTCAGCATGACCAACTGCCTGAATAGGATATTCTTTGCCTAATTGACGATGTGACAACACAGGATTTATTTTATCCGCTTTAAAGGTTTCTAAAATCGAGGAACCATGATGCGCTGTAATACAATGAAACAGGTCTGTCCCGCCCTCAGAAGCCATCAACAAATACTTTCCATTCATTCTATAGAGATGAGGGCCTTCGGCATAACCCGCATTATTGGCATGTCCATAAGTTAGTATTTTCCTTTCACCTACTAATTTTTGTTGCTTCAAATCTAATTCTTGAGCCCAGATGGCGCATTGTCCTGGCCATGATTTTTTAAAATCCCAGCTATTTCCCGTGTAATAACATTTGTTATCATCCCATATTAATGAAGGATCTATTCCTGTTGCATCTTTTAGCCAAACAGGATCAGACCATGTACTGGCAGGGTCTTTGGCAGTAATGTAAAAGTTGCCACCACAATCAGAACAGGAGGTTATCAGGTAAAACAATCCGTTATGATGCCTGATTGTAACCGCCCAAATTCCGTTTTTGTCTTTTAGATTATTCAAATTTAATTGCTCAGGGCGTGTAATTCCGTGACCGATAAGTTTCCAGTTTACCAAATCTTTACTGTGGTAAATAGGTATTCCTGGATACCAGCAAAAAGAAGAAGTAACCATGTAATAATCCTCTCCAACTCTGCAAATAGAAGGATCAGGGTTAAATCCTGACAGAATTGGGTTTTGAAAATTTTTTGGAGCCTCTTGTGCATTTATGAAACTACCAATAAAAAGAATAATGAGGATTAAATTTTTTTTATAGTTGAATAAGTTGATTCTGAACATAGTTTATAGTCTTTTATAAATCAAAAATATTCTTTTTAATTTTTTGGACTATCCTGTACTTTCAGTATAAGACTTGTAATTACTGTAATTTGATATTTTAAGGATAAGAGTATTTGTTTTTTGAAAAACGAAAGCTATTTTGCCAAAGAAAATATTTTTTTATTCTTTGTACGAATCAAATAAATATTGTAGTGTTTCCGGAATGTTGTTGGCTTGCATTTTTGGATAGAGAATATCTTGATTCAACCAGTTTTCTATAATGGTTTCAAAGTTTTTGCCAACTTCATAAACTACAGGAACTCCCATTTTTTTGAGTGCGGCAGCATTGCATTCTTGTTCATAATGTTTTCGGATAGGTATTGAAAGTATTTTTTTTTCGAGATATAGGGCTTCAGCGGGTGTTTCAAATCCTCCTCCGGTGATAATGCCTTCACAACTTATGAGGCTTTTATTGAAGTCTTTCTGATTAACGGGAAAGTAGGTAATATTCTTGATCGTATGTTTGGTTTGAACACCATTCAAGAACCAGTGAAATTTCAAATTAGGAAGTCTATTGAAAGCTTCCTCTAAGCAATTTTGTTGAAATGAAGGCAGATAAACAGTAATGTGACCTTTATTTTTTGGTTCGGCATTTACAATTTCGTCCTTGATAATCGGTGGATAAATAAAATCATCGTATTTGTCAAAATGCAGTCCAATGTTTTTGGGTGATGGTGCATAATGTTTTAGAATCATTTCCCCCATAAGATCTTTTTTTTCGGGTCGGGGTGTTTTTGGAGATATAAAACTGGCTTGATGACCAAATTGTACCGAATTTACCTTTTGCATTTTACAGGCCAATGAAGTAATCGAATCAAAATCATTGATGACAACATCGTAGTTTTTCAGCGGTAAGGCATTTGCATCATCATAGATTTGCTTTGGCTTTATGTTTTTGGCAATGTCCCAATAATTCAAGCCGCCACATTTGCTGTAATGTAAACTACAGCCATCACTCTTAAATTTTATGGGCAAATTAATGTCAAGGCTGGCATTGTTGCCACTCAAAAAAAAATCGACTTCTCCAAATTTTTGCAAATAGGGATATAATTGTACGGCTCTACTGATGTGTCCGTTTCCGGTTGCTTGAATTGCGTAAAATATTTTCATTGACTGCGAGTTTTAAGAAAGAATTTTATTTACAATATCGTTCACTATTTTGTCTTCTTGGGTGTCAGAACCTATGAAATGCTCCCTTTTATAATGGTAAAGACTCCATTTTTGTTTTTTGTATTCCAGTGCGGTAAGATTTTCAATCCAATCGCCACTGTTTAAGTACCATACTTTACCGTGTTCATTTATAATTTCCTTCATTTGAGGTTTGTGAATGTGTCCACAAACTACATAACTGTATTTTTTTTGGATAGCAACTTCAGCAGCCGTGGTTTCAAAATTGGATACAAACGATACTGCTTTCTTGACGCTGTCTTTTATCATTTTGGAATAGCTTCTTTTTTCTTTTCCCAAAAGTTGCAAAAACCAATTGATTAAACTGTTAATCAGAATTAATAAATCATATCCTTTTCCGCCGAGTTTGGCTAGTATTTTGGCATAGCCCTGTGTTGATGAATCGAATACATCACCATGAAAAATCCATGTTTTTTGACCGTCGAGATCTAGAATAAGCTTATCGACCAATTCAAAATTCCCTAAAATAAAATCGGAATATTTTCGTAAGGCTTCGTCGTGGTTTCCTGTAACGTATATAACCCGAGTGCCTTGATTTGACATTTTTATAATTTGCCTCAGCACATTCATGTGGGATGCTGGAAAATAACTTTTGGTAAAGCTCCACATGTCGATAATGTCTCCATTTAAAACCAATGTTTGTGGATTTATTGACTTTAAATATTGCAATAACTCTTTGGCTTGACATCCATAAGTTCCTAGATGAACATCACTTATAACTACCAGCGGAATTTTTCTTCGTCGTTTCATTTTTAGTTTTTACGAATGTAAAGCCGCTATGTTATCCCAATGTGTTTTTAGTATTATTTTAACCGCAAGGAACGCAAAGAAAACTTTAAGCGCAAGGTTCGCAAAGCTTTGTTTTGAGAAACCTTGCGAACCTTGCGGTAAAAAATGTTCTTTATATTATGGAATAGTCTTCACTCTAATCCCTTTCGTGTGACTTGTATATTCAGGCGCATACAAACTTTCAATCGTGGTGATTCCGTTAGAGAAATTTCCAGTATTGTTTACCCGAATGTCATATTCCAAAACATAAGTACCTTTATTTATTAGGTTAAAAAAGAAATGAGTCGCCACATCTTTAGTACTTTTATAAAATCCTAAACCGCCTTTGTACTGATAGCCCGAAAGCACATCAACAGGTTCAAAACAGGAAGCTCGCATATCTTTTAAGTGTACAAATTCCATGTCTTCTTTGGCAGAAATAACCAATCTAACCGTAACTAAATCGCCAATTTTTAAACTGTTTTTAGCACTAATTTTTTGTAATTCATCTCCTTTGAGCGTACTCTTTTTAATATATAGTTCTTTTGAAACAGATAAATTGGTTTTGGAATTACTTTTTATTTTGTCTAAATCTTCAAAATACTGCCAATATGCTCCTCCAAAACCCGGAACTTTTGATTTGTTTTGGATAGAAATCGTTGCCATTTCTTTTTTAATTTCGTCGGCTTTCCAATTGAGTTTGATGTAGCCTGTTTCAGCTTCTTTTTCATTTTCAGATAGCTTCTTGGTTAGGATTTTTTGCTCCCCAATTTTGAATACGGTATTGTCTTTTACACTTAACCAATCGTTGCCTTGCATTAGTAATGCATAAACCGCTTCGGTGGTTGATTTGGTTGTAGGCCAGTTTTTGGTTTGTTTGTTTTTGAGCAACCAAACTTTCATTGCATCAACAGACTTAGTGTCGTTGTTGATTTCGGCGAAAGCTTCAATTAATAACGCTTGCGTTTCAATTGGCGCTTGATACCAATACCAACCAGATTTATTCGAAATCCAATACATTCCCCAATCCTCATTGTTGGAAGCAGTTTCTTTCAGACTTTCGGTTATTTTTCGGGCTGTATCTTTTTCTCCAAAACGATTTAAAATCAAAGCCGCCATTCCTTTTTCATACAAAGAATAATTGAGCCAATCTTTTTTTGCAGTTTCAAGGTATAATTTAGTCGCCTTTTTCAATGTATCAGAAAGCGGATAATCTTTCAAATAAAAACTTCTGGTATATAAATAATGCAAATCAGAATAAGGAGTTGGCCAAATTAGTTTGTTTGTTGCCTTTAAATCTTTGGTTCTTTGTCGATAATATTCCAAAAATTTGCCATCAATAAACGGAATTCCTTTTTCTAAAATTTCATCTATTTTTTTGATGGTTTCATCATTCGTATTCAATTTTGACAAATGTCCTAAACCTGCCAAAATATGTCTGGTAATGTATTCACTTTCGTCGCTTCCGTCAAACCATGCAAAACCTCCGGATGGTTTTTGTTTTTGTTTTAATTTTTGAAAAGTTGCTTCTTGTGAAGTTTTCATTTTTTCTAAATCAAAAAGAAGGGCTAGTTTTTTCTTCTTTTCATCTTCATTTTGCGCATCATTCAACCAAGGCGTTTCAGCAAGAATTATCGATTTTAATTCTTCGTTTTCTTCCAATTTAGAATTCAGTTTTCCGTTTTTTCTCCAGGTTTCAAATAGGGTTGCGATTTTGGGATTACTCGAAATAATCTCGGAAGCCAAAGCATTTGCATAAAAACGGGCAAAAGTCTGCTCAGAACATTCGTGTTCATATTCCATCAAATACGGAAGCGACTGAATCGCCAACCAAGACGGATTGGAAGTGTATTCCAAAGTAAATTGATGATTTTTTAAAGTCGTTGAATTGTTGTTTTTTAGATTTTCAAACGTGTATTCTTTCTTCGAATTCTCGCGCACCCAAATCGGAATACTTTCGGTAACTAGCATGTTATTTGTTAGAACTGGCAGTATGTTTTCTTCGCCATCCGAGTAATTTCCCGCTTTCGCTAAAATTTTATATTGAACTCCCTGTAAACCTTCTGGAATAATGATTGTCCAATTTGCCGTTGTATTTCCTAAAGCAGGAATGTTGAAATTTTTTACGTTTTTCACATTCAACATTTTGGCGTCGATTGGTTGCATCGTTGAAGCATCAAAAAACTGTAAAAGTGCAATTCCGGTTTTTGCTTCTTTGGTCATATTAGAAATTTTGGCAGAAATCACAATCGTATCTTTTTCTCTAAAAAAGCGAGGGAAATTCGGCATAATCATTAACTCTTTTTGAGTAACGACACTTTTTTCCAAATAACCAGTTACAGTACTTTTGTTGTGTGCCAATAATCGCAGTTTCCAAGCCGTCAAAGCTTCGGGAGAAGTAAAGTTAAGACTCAGTTTTCCTTTTGTATCCGTTCTTAAATTTGGATAAAAGAAAGCAGTTTCAGAGAGATTTTTTCTGGCTTTTACTTGGGTCAAAGCTTCAAGTGATTTCTTGGTTGTGATGATAATGATGCCATTAGCGCCTTTGCTTCCGTAAAGAGCGGTTCCTTTGTTGTTTTTTAAAACTTCCATTGAAAGAATGTCCGTTGGATTTAAATTTTTAACGGTTTCTTCTGAGGCAATTTCTCCATCGATAACATATAAAGGTGATGCTCCGTTTACTGATGCATTACCTCTAATCTTTATATCTGAAGCATTGGGAGGTACTGAAATTTTTGCCGCAACTGCTCCAGTAAGAGATTTCTTTTTCATTGAGGCATAACCAATAGATACAACTTCGTTTAATACTGGTGCATTTCCAACTGCCACTGAGGCGGCTGCTACGGAGTCTGTGTAAACAGCGTTGTTAAAATTAAAACCAAACCAATTCAATTCAGTTTCTTCTTTTTGAAGTTTAATTGGCAATGATTCTAAGTTGAGATTTCGAATAGTTATATATGTTTTATCAAAACCTAAACCAGTTCTAAAATTCACTCCATTATTATTGTAGTCATAAAAATTAAGTCCACTCCATTCTCTTTTGGTAAATTGATCTAAAGAACTGTCATACATCGAACCCAGAATTTCAGCTTCTTTTTGGGTGTTCGTAGCATTCAATTTAAATGACCAATTTTCAGAACTCCCCGGTTGGATTTTATTTCTAAAACTCTCTATTGAAAACTCCATTTTTGGTTCATCAAATTTTAATTCTACTTCTAATTGATTAGTGAAAGTCTGGTTTTCAAAAACACTTTCAAAACCAAATTTTAATAACTTTTCGAAGCCTTTTTGAATAGGAATCGTAAGTGTCGCTTGATGGTTTTTTAAAACTAAATTCTTTTCATAGAAAGTGCTGTTTTTATAATTTCCAGTGGTATGAATGTGTAATGTATCTATTATTGAAAGAAATTTAATCGTCACAAAGCCATCTTTTCTCGGGTCTTTATTGATTTGCTCAACAGTGAATAATTGATTTGGAGCGTATTTATCTTTGCTTTGAATAAGGTTAAAATTAGAAACAGTTTCAATAGGATTGTCAAAACTGTCTTTCGCCGAAAACACCATTTTATAATTACCCGATTGATAATTCGAAATAAAATCAAGTACAATTTTCTTGTCTTTTTCGGTATCTATTTTTTTTGAAAAAACTAAAACCTCTTTTGTCTTTTGAGAAGTTGTGTCGGTATTAATTTCGTAAGGAAATAATTTTTCAAAATCTATATCAGAAATGGTTTTGATTTCAGGTTTTTCAAAAACTCTTTGTTTGAATTTATTTGAAAACGGACTTACAAAATACATTTTGATTTCGCCTTTTACGGCTTTAAATTCTCCGTTTAAATTGGTGCTATTCAGTATAATTTCATTTTTGTTTTTCGTCTCAATTTTGGAAGGAATTTGAGCGGTTAAAATCAAATCATGGTATCCCACTTTAATAGTTGTTTCTGCTGAATGTGTTTCTCCATTGATATCTGTAACTGTTGCATTTACTCGGTAATTAAAAACAGGTAATAGTTTTTTATCGGCATTGGCAGAAGGTTTTGCGATAAAATCGATAGTAAATTTTCCGGTAGCATCTGTTTTGGTTTCGCTACTAACTAAAATTTCACTTTGTTCGTTGCCATAATAATTTCTGTAAAAATTGACAAAACGAGTAATTGTATACGTTACTTTGGCATCTGAAATAGAACTACCTGCAAAAGCTTTAGCATTTCCTTTGACAGTAACCGATTGATTGACTTGGAAACTTTCTTTTTTAGGATCAAAAGTCACTTCAAATTTTGGTCGTTTGTATTCTTCGACTTTAAAATAAGTGTTGGAGTTTTCTATATTTACATTATTCCAAAATGAATCTTCGCCTTTTGGTTTGTCAGTTACAACATCATCAGGTTTGTTTGCATAAATTCTAAAATCTCCAGTTAATCCACTTGTAGGTAGAATAAATTCACCCGAAAAAGAACCAAATTCATTGGTAGTAACTTCGAATTCTTTGAAATTGCTATAATTAGGATCTTGAATAATTATTTTGAAAGAAGTATTCGGAACAACACTTGATTTGTCTTTCTTTTTTTGAATAGCAATTCCTTTGTAATGAACCGTTTGTCCAGGACGATAAATAGCTCTGTCTAAATAAAATTCTACTTTACTTCTAAATTTTTCATCTTCCTTATTTTCTGCATAATCGTTAGCATAAGCAATGTAGTTTTTGTTGATTAAAATGGTATCATTTGTAGTCGTCAATAGAATTGGATATCGATTGTAATACCCATTATTGTCTTTTCGGTTGTAGGTTGCTAAGCCTTCTCCATTGGTTTTTATCTCAAATTCTTTTGATTTTAATGAGACATTTTCCATCGGTTTACCTGTCTTTCTGTCCAGCACAGTGTAATATTCCGTTAGGTTTTTGGTATTCGCCAAAACTGAAATGTTAGATACCATTATGGTTTCGTAACCAAATCCTTTTTTGTCTTTAGAATCGGTTTCACTTTCAAAATAAACTAAATAGCTTCCTGTTTCTAACTGTGGTAAAACGACTTCAGTAGAATATTCGAAATAATTTTTTTTATCAACCAGTTCGTAGGTTTTTATTACAATTGGTTTTTTAGTACTGATAATTTGGGTTGCCAAACTATCAATTTTGTTGGGTTTGTTGTAAAACTCGGCTGTTTTATTATAGTTTATTTTAAAGAAAGAAATGGTCAAATTATTTGAGTTTTTGTATCGAATAAAAGCTCTCGCATTTTCTTCATTGTAAATGTATTTTTGAAGTTCAACTTGAATGTTTTTTGAAAGAATTTCTTCTTTTTTTTGAGTTGCTAGTTTATAAGTATTTGAATTATTGTTGGTTTTCAAAACATTGTCTAATTCGGAAATTGCTTTGATATTGTAATCTGGATGCGTTTCTTTGGAAGCCAATCGAGCATAAATGGTTGCTTTTTCTAATTGGATTTTTTGCAGTTGAGAAGTTTCTTTTGTTTCTTTTTCTAAAGCAATCAAAGCATTCAGTAAAGCATCATCTGATTTTATAAGGTATTGGGAACAAAATAAAATTCGTTCCAGTTTGTTATCAAAAGTAGGCGAATCAGTTTCTAATTTTTGATATAGGGAAAGTACTTTTTTCAGGTTTTCATCTTTAACAAAATCAAGGTTTAACTTTGTGAACGCATCTGAACTGCCTAAAAATATTGTTGAATTTGATTCAAAGTCTTTAAAATTAATATTCCACTCGTATATTTTTGTTTTATAAAAAGTAATATTTTCTTTTAGTAAGTAATCGAATAAATTTTCCTTTTTGAATTTTTCTAAAGTAAAAAAATCAAAAATAGCTTCGTAATTGGTTAAAGGAATTGCTTTTAAAACAGCTTCGTTTTCTAATGTTTTCTCGAATATTTTAATCACATCATCTTTCGATTTGATGTCAGCGACAGCTGCAGTATCGACTGCTACAGCGGTTGTGTCATCCGAGACCACAGCAACAGTATCAACCGCAACGGCAAAGTTTCTATAATCTTCATTATAATCACTCAAGCATTTTGCATAAATCAAATTTAAAATCGCTTTTGATGGAATAGAAGTCTTGTTGATTTCAGTTTTCAAATCGGATAAAATCAATTTTTTTGCATCTTCATCCAATACTTGTCTGTACTTGGATTTGTAGAAAAAACTTTTGATGATTTGGGTTTCATTTTTCTTAGCAGAAGCCTTTTTGTGAATTTTGTTTACAATTTCATTGGCGGTTTTTATTTTTCCAACATTTTCATTCTGTATTACTTTGCTCCAGTCTTTTTCAAATTCTTGAGCGAATAAAGTTGTGGAGATTAAAGCAAAAAGAAAGGCTAAACAAATATTTTTCATAGCTTGATTTGATTCTGATTATTTTGAAGAGATTTTCAATAAAAATACGGTCTTAAATTGAAAATGATTTTCGTACAAATTACTAATTTTTACTTAAAACTAAATGATAGTTGGTACATTTTCTTATTTTTGGGGTATGAAAAATTCACTAGTCCTATTCTTGCTATTTCCATTGCTAATTTTGGGGCAAACTAACTTTATGAAAGGTGAAAAACTATTCAAGGATGGGAATTTTGATCAAGCAGAGCCCCTTTTGGAGAATTACTTAAAAAGCAGTCCAAATCATCTTCGAACTTTAGAATATTTAGGCGATATTGCAAGTCAAAATAAATCTTGGGATAAATCCATAAGCTATTATCAAAAGCTGAAAACATTAAAGCCTACCGAAGCCAATTATTATTACAAATATGGAGGAGCTTTGGGAATGAAATCATTAGGAGTTAGTAAAATCAAGGCTTTAGGCATGATTGGCGAAGTGAGGTCTTCTTTTGAAAAAGCAATCGCATTGAACCCAAAACACATCGAGGCGAGATGGGCGTTAATCGAACTGAATTTGCAATTGCCTGCAATTGTTGGAGGAAGTGAGTCCAAAGCCATTAAATATTCCAGTGAATTGAGGGAATTGTCTCCTGTTGATGGTTATTTATCACGTGGTCATATTGAGGAATATTTTAAAAGATATGCTGAGGCAGAAGTGCAATATAGAAGAGCAATTTTGATAGGAGGCTCAAAAATATGTTATCAAACATTGGCGGATTTCTATAAAAACAAAATGAAACAACCCGATAAGGCCAATAAGGTTTGGGAAGAATATAAGAATAAAAACAGTAAGGTGATCAAGTAATTGATTTAGAATAAAAGCAATAAAACATTAGATGAAAACACATTTCATTGCCATAGGCGGAAGCGCAATGCACAACTTAGCATTGGCATTACATAACAAAGGATATCAGGTTACCGGAAGTGACGATGCAATTTTTGAACCTTCTAAGTCAAGATTAGAAAAAAAAGGAATTCTGCCTGCTGAGTTGGGTTGGTTTCCTGAAAAAATCACTTCGGATATTGAAGCGATTATTCTTGGAATGCACGCCAAAGCCGATAATCCAGAACTTTTAAAAGCGCAGGAATTAGGCCTTAAAATTTATTCCTATCCAGAGTTTTTATACGAACAGTCCAAAAATAAAACACGTGTAGTTATTGGCGGTTCTCACGGAAAAACTACAATTACCTCGATGATTTTGCATGTTATGCATTATCATAATATCGAAGTGGATTACATGGTGGGTGCACAATTGGAAGGTTTTGACACGATGGTTCATCTTACCGAAGAGAATGATTTTATGGTTCTAGAAGGCGATGAATATTTGTCATCACCAATTGATAGAAGACCTAAATTTCATTTGTATCAGCCTAATATTGCTTTGATTTCTGGAATTGCTTGGGATCATATCAATGTGTTTCCAACTTATGATTTTTATGTAGAGCAGTTTGAAATTTTTATTGATAAAATTACAAACGGCGGTATTTTGGTTTACAATGAAAATGATTCTGAAGTAAAACGTGTTGCCGAAAAAGCGACTAATCCAATTCGGAAATTAGCTTATCATACTCCAAAATATGAAGTAAAAGATGGAGTAACACTTTTGGAAACTCCAGAGGGACCAATGCCTATCGAAGTTTTTGGAGCACATAATTTAAATAATCTGGCTGGAGCCAAATGGATTTGTCAAAATATGGGGGTCGATGAAGCTGATTTCTATGAAGCCATTGCGAGTTTCAAAGGCGCATCAAAACGTTTGGAAAAAATTGCCGAAGGAAAAGGAAAAGTTGTCTACAAAGATTTTGCACATTCACCAAGTAAAGTTTCCGCAACTACCAAAGCTGTAAAAGAACAATATCCAAATCGTACCGTTGTGGCTTGTTTGGAATTGCATACTTACAGCAGTCTGAACGCTGAATTCCTGAAAGAATATGAAGGCGCACTGGAATATGCTGATGTTGCTGTTGTTTTTTATTCTCCGGATGCAGTAAAAATTAAGCAATTGGAAGAAGTAACTTATGAGCAAATCGCCAAGGCTTTTAATAGAAAAGATTTAATTATTTATACCAATCCAGCGGAGTTCAAGGAATATCTTTTTAATTTAAATCTTGAAAATTCCGCTTTATTACTGATGAGTTCTGGTAATTACGGAGGACTTAATTTTGATGAAGTAAAAGGATTGATTGAGTAGGAATGGATAAAAGACAATTGGAAAATAAAACAAAGAAAAAAGAATTTAAGAATGTTCTAAAAAGAGAACAGAAAAGTTTTTATAAAATTTTAGTTTTTTGTCTAATTGCTAGTGTTTTAAATTGGATTTTTTGGCAAGACCAATTTTTAGGATTGGATTTTAAATACAATTTGGGATTCTTAATATTGCCTCTTATTGTAGGAGTATTCATTTTTTATCGCACAAATAAATTTTTTATTGAAGATATACGAAATACGAAGCCAACAGGGTTGAAAGATATTATTTTCGGCTATGTTTTTTTATTGATAATTGGGGTGTTTTTCGCTTATGTATCATTAGTAACTATTGCAAATGTAATCTTTAAGGTAAGTATGGATGTATCTTCTAATAGTGCACCTATACTGACTAAAACTTTTTCAGTTGAATCCACGTATAGAAATGATAGAGGTAGAGGAATTCATCTTTTTTCAAACGTATATTATTTAGATGAAGAAAATAAAATAAAAAATTTTCGCGTAGGAGTGAATGAAGTGAAAACCTCTTATGATAAAAGAAAAATTATTTTTAAATGCAAAAAAGGATTTTGGGATTATTATAAAATTATAGATTATAAAATAGAATAATATTTTGAAGAAGCCAATTAGCAAGTTGTTGATTGGCTTTTTATTTTAAAAGTTTTCCACCGCAGATTCGCAGATTATTTTATTGACTAACTTAAAATTTTAAAAATTGATTAAAAAAATCTTTGACAATTTTATAGATTCAGATTTAAAAAATAATCTGTGAATCTGCGGTTAAAATAATCACTATTTATTTTTGAAAGATTTATCTTGTTTTATTGTATATTGGCGTAATCTAATTATTTATTTTATTAAAATGGAACAACCTAATTTCTCAATAAAACATTGGTCCGAAGACGATAAACCTCGTGAAAAGTTAATGCTCAAAGGCAAAAGTGTTTTAAGCGATGCCGAATTAATAGCAATATTAATTGGTTCAGGAAGTAGGAATGAATCGGCGGTGGATCTTAGTAAACGGATTTTAGCAAGTGTTGATCATAATTTGAATGCTTTAGGGAAACTGACTATTGCACAGTTGACGAATTTTAAAGGTATTGGTGAAGCCAAAGCTATATCGATTATTGCGGCAACGGAGTTAGGAAGAAGAAGGAAAAGCGAAGAAGTAGTTGAATTGCAAAAAATAACTTCGAGTAAAGCTGTTTATGAAGTGATGCAACCGATTATTGGAGAATTACCACATGAAGAGTTTTGGGTTTTGTTTTTAAATAATTCGAATAAAATTCTTTTCAAAACGCAATTGAGTAAAGGAGGAATGACAGGAACTGTTGTTGATACTAGAATCGTATTTAAAATTGCATTAGAGCAAAATGCGACTTCAATTATCCTTACCCACAATCATCCTTCAGGGAAATTGCAACCAAGTGAGGCTGATATTCAAATTACAAAGAAGATTAAATCTGCTGGACAACAATTGGATATACCTGTTTTGGATCATATAATTATTACGGAAACTGGTTATTATAGTTTTGCTGACGAAGGAATATTTTAAAAAAGTTGCTCGTATTGGACATTTGTCTTATATTTACAGTCAAATGTCTTTTTTTATGGAAGCAATAAAATTTAAATCGGGAGAAGCTATTGATAAAGCCGTAAGAGTTTTGGTTAATAGGGTAGAGCAGGAGAGAGGATATAAACTGCTGAATAAGAATATTACTTATGATGAGTTTCTAAAAAACAGAATGCTGATTATACACGCCATTCGCGAGGGGATCTCATATGATTTTTTTAATTTGATAAAAGAAATCACTCCTTTTAATGAGGAAGATTGGGCTTCTTTTTTGGGAATTTCGACTAAGTCACTTCAAAGAAATAAAATCAAGGAAGATTTTATTTTCAAACCTTTACAATCTGAAAAAATATTAGAATTGGCCGAGGTAACATCTTTAGGGAATACTGTTTTTGATACCGAAGCGCAATTTTATTTATGGTTAAACACACCTTCATTTGCCCTTGGAAATTTACAACCAATAGAATTGCTTAAAGATTCCTATGGAAAAGAAATGGTCATCAATGAGTTGAATAAAATTGATCAAGGTATTTTTGTGTAATGGAAGTTTTTCGATTGGCGCGAAAAAAATATCCCATTGAATTGTCGGGAAAAGGAGCTTCAATTTCCGGAGCGCGATGGAATTCAAAAGGGACAGAAATCATTTATTGTGCCCAAAACAGGGCTTTGGCAATGGCCGAAGTTTTAGTGCATCTTTCTTTGGCGACTTTGCCTAGTGATTTTGTGATGTTAACTATTGAAATCCCAGATGATATTTTTATTGAAATTCTAGATCTTAACAAAGTTAATATAGATTGGAATGTTTTTCCTTGTACCTTTGAAACACCTCTCTTGGGAGATGATTTTATAAAACGAAATGAAGCCTGTGTTTTAAAGGTTCCTTCGGCGGTGGTGAAAGGAGATTTTAATTTTTTGATAAATCCGTATCATATTGATTTTTCTAAAATTAAAATTACGGAACAAGTGGATTTTCCTTTCGATAAACGAATTTTTAAATAACTAATATATTTATGTTGTCTTCTAAAATTACCGATATTTTCTTTGACTTAGATCATACACTTTGGGATTTTGATGTGAATTCGGAACTGGCTTTTGATACTATTCTCAAGAAAGATCATCCTACAATTGAAATAGCCAATTTTATCGAAAAATACATTCCTATCAATCAAGCCTGTTGGAAATTATACCAATACGACAAAATCACACATGACGAACTGCGATATAATCGTCTAAAACACACTTTTGATGCCTTGGAATATTTTGTTTCGGATGTCCAAATAGAGAGCATTGCTCAAGATTATATTGAGTTATTGCCTCAAAATAATTGTTTATTCGAAGGTACAATAGAAGTGTTGGAATATCTAGGGAAAAAGTATAAATTGCATATTATTACCAATGGCTTTGCGGAGGTGCAATACAAAAAAATAAACAACTCGAATATTGCAGGTTTTTTCAAAACGATAACCAATTCGGAGATGGCTGGTGTTAAGAAACCAAACCCTGTTATTTTTGAATATGCCCTGGATTTGGCGAAAGCCAAAAAAGAAAATAGCATAATGATTGGCGATTGTCTCGAGGCCGATGTGCAGGGTGCTTTAAACGCCGGATTGGACGCTATTTTTTTTAATGACAAGAATATTAAAACAGAACAAAATATTAAACAAGTAAATCATTTATTAGAACTAAAAAAATATTTATAAATAATGAAATCAAAATTTATATACTTATTATTGCTTGTTTCAAGCATTGGATTTGCTCAATCAGTCAATGATTATAAAGCGGTTATTATTCCTTTAAGATATGATTTTATAAAATCAGATAATCAATATCGCCTTTGTACCTTAACAAAGGTTAATTTAAAAAAGGCAGGTTTTGAAGCTTATTATGCAAATGAAACTTATCCTGGAGGATACAATGATAGATGCAATTTGTTAAATGTGGATGTTGTTAAGGAAAGCGGGTTTTTAACGACAAAACTCTACGTTGTTCTTAAGGATTGCAACGGTAAGGAAATTTTTAAATCCCAAGTAGGAAAAAGTAAGGAGAAAGAGTATGAACTAGCATATGTCGAAGCATTGAATAATGCTTTTGAATCTGTTTATGCTTTACACTATAAATATGATGGTACGCCACCAGTTACAACTAGTACAAATACGGCAATGAATGCTCCGCAAGCAGCTCCGGTAGCAGCTGCAACTACTGTAGCCGCTGTAGCGGTAAATGTACCTGACAGTAGTGTTGAGCCAAACGGAACCGTGTTATTTGCACAACCTATCAAAAATGGATTTCAATTAATTGATAGTACACCAAAAGTGGTTATGAAAGTGTATAAAACGACAAACCCTTCCATTTATTTGGCATCCAAGGGAGATCTTCAAGGATCAATGATTTTAAAGGAAAATCAATGGTATTTTGAATATTACGAGAAAGATACCTTGATGTCCGAGAAAATTACGGTGAAGTTTTAATGTTGGAATCTGCAATCTAAAATCTTAATACCCGTATTTGTCTTTCCAACGATTTTTAAGAAATTCACGTGTAGTATTTTCTCTTGAATTTTGACCTGGAACATAAATAGGGGTATTGCTTAATGCCTCAGGTAAAAATTCTTGCTCGGCAAAATTGTTGGCATAATCGTGTGAATATTTATAGTCCTCACCATATCCCAATTCCTTCATTAATTTGGTTGGAGCATTGCGTAAATGGATGGGTACAGGCAAATCTCCTGTTTGTTTTACCAATTGTTGAGCGGTACCAATTGCCAAATAAGAAGCATTGCTTTTTGGTGAAGTAGCGAGATAAATAGCACACTGACTCAAAATAATTCTGCTTTCCGGATATCCAATTGTTGAAACTGCCTGAAAAGCGTTATTTGCCATTATAAAAGCTGTTGGATTGGCATTCCCAATATCTTCGCTGGATAAAATCAGCATTCTTCGGGCAATAAATTTCACGTCTTCGCCTCCTTCTATCATTCTGGCAAGCCAATAAACAGCTCCGTTGGGATCACTGCCCCGAATCGATTTTATAAAAGCCGAAACTATGTCGTAATGTTGTTCCCCAGTTTTGTCATATAAGACCGTATTTTGCTGTACCAGTTCAAAAACTCGGTCATTTGTGATTAGAATCTCATCTTCAGCCGAAGCATTTACAACCAGTTCAAAAATATTCAATAGTTTGCGTCCGTCACCGCCAGAAAGACGCAATAAGGCCTCTGTTTCACGTAGTTCTATTTTTTTGGAAGCCAAAAAAGAATCTTTTTCCATTGCTCTTTGCAGCAAATGTTCCAAATCCACTTTTGTAAAAGCATTCAAGATATAGACTTGACAACGAGACAATAAAGCGGGAATGACTTCAAAGCTAGGGTTTTCGGTCGTTGCACCAATAAGGGTAATCCATCCTTTTTCAACCGCTGCCAATAAAGAATCTTGTTGCGATTTGCTAAAACGATGAATCTCGTCAATAAATAAAATAGGATTTTTGGCAGTAAATAACCCGCCACTTTGTTTCGCTTTTTCAATTACATCCCGAATATCTTTAACCCCCGAATTAATTGCGCTTAATATGTAAAATGGGCGATTGGACTCTTGAGCAATAATTTGTGCCAAAGTCGTTTTGCCAGTTCCAGGCGGTCCCCAAAAAATTAATGAAGGTATAATTCCTTTCGCAATTTGTTGTGTTAACGAACCATTTGGACCAACCAAATGCAACTGACTTATATAATCTTCTAATTTTTGCGGGCGAATACGTTCTGCTAATGGTGCTTCCATTTTGTAAAATTACACAATTTTTATATTTTTTCGAAGCTATTCCAGCGCTACATTACAAGTCCTCGCTGCCTCAACTATTTTTCTAACAATAAAAGGAGCTTCCTCCGGTCGCTCTTTTATGGCAAGAAAAATTAGTTGTTTCAGCTGTGGGCTTTTCATTTCGATCTGGGCTAGTAGAATTAGGTTTCATAACAGAATTAGATTTATATGACAAAATAGCACGAAATTACTTTTGGATACATTTTTGATTTGTATTTAAAAGCATATTTTACAATTTTATGTAGTTTTAGAAATGGAGGAAAATAATTTTAAATTCAATAATTCCGTAATAGGAGTGCCGCTTTTTTTTGTATTGTTTCTGTGGTTTGTATATTGGTTGGAAATTCGTTTTGGATATGATTTTGACAGGAACGGAATTTTGCCAAGAACAGTTTCTGGATTACAAGGAATTATCTTTAGTCCATTTATTCATTCGAGTATTGAACATCTTTATAATAATTCAATTCCATTGTTAGTCTTATTGGCCGCTTTGTTCTTTTTTTATAGCAAGGAGGCATGGCAAATTTTGATATACGGAATTTTATTGTCGGGTAGCCTAACTTGGGTTGTAGGACGGGAAAATTATCATATTGGGGCAAGCGGATTGATATATGTCTTGGTTTCCTTTATGTTTTTTAAGGGAATTCAAACACAATATTATAGATTGGTAGCCTTGTCGCTTACAATTGTTATTCTTTATGGCGGAATGGTTTGGTATGTTTTTCCAAAAATTGATGAGACCATTTCTTGGGAAGGCCATTTGTCAGGATTGATTACAGGTTTAGTGCTAACTTTTTTCTACAAAAAACCTGAATTTAAGAAAATGATAAAATACGATTGGGAACGTCCAGATTATGATCCTAGCGAAGATAAATTTATGCAACGATTTGATGAAAATGGGAATTTTGTTAATTTGCCAAAACCAGAAATTATAGAAGAAACTCAAATTGAAGTACCCTCTTTTTTTCTGTCAAACTCAAATGTTGTGTATGATTTTATCGAAAACCCAAATGCTCCAAACGAAAAAAATGAATCAAAATCGGAATCTTGATTCATTTTAAGTTTTATTTATAGTAATGCTTTCCATTCAGTTTGCAATCTGAAATCTGCATTCTGTAATTTAATTTTCTATCCTCTCTGTCTTACCGCTTCATATAAAAATGCGCCACAAGCTACAGAAACATTTAAGGATCCAATAGATCCAAACATTGGTAATTTTGCTTTCTCATCCACTATTTTAAGTACAGAAGGATTTACTCCTCTGTCTTCAGACCCCATGATGATAGCTACTGGTTCATTCAAAGAAATATCATAAATGTTTTGATCTGTTTTTTCGGTAGCAGCTATGGTTTTTATACCGCTTGCCTGCAAAAGAAAAATAGCGTCTTTAATGTGTTCCACTTTACAAATAGGAATATTAAATACCGCACCAGCCGAAGTTTTTACCGTGTCGCCATTTACTGGGGCCGAACCTGCTTTTTGTACAATAATTCCATTGACACCTGTACATTCAGCAGTTCTAATTATTGCGCCAAAATTACGTGCATCCGAAATTTGATCCAAAATTAAAAACAATGGTTTTTTCCCGTTTTCGACAACAGTATCTATCAAGGTTTCCAAATCAAAAAAAGAAATAGGAGAGATACTTGCTACAGCACCTTGGTGGTTATTGGGAGTCAGTCTGTTTAGTTTTTCTACGGGTACATAGGAGAAATTAATATTACCACGTTTCATTACCTTCATTAAATCTTTCATCAGTTCGCCGCTTGCTTCCTTCTGAATGTATACTTTGTCAACTGTTGCACCCGCTTGAATGGCTTCAATTATTGCTCTTATTCCAAAAATTTGATGTTCTTTTTCCATGGCGCAAATATAAGTATAATGTTTGTATAAAAAAAAACCACTCCGAATGGAGTGGTTTTAAATTCAAATTCATCTAAACTAAATTAGATTATTTGTCTAAAAACATTAACGAGTTCCTCCAGCCCACCAAACGTTTTCTTTGTATACATATGTTCCATCGCCAAATGCAGCTTTAACGTTTTGATTTGTAGATACGTCAGAGTTTCCATAAGGTAATCTAAGTGGAAACTGAGTTGCATTCTTAGGATTAGCCAATTGAATTGGATGTGCAGCTGCAGTTCCATACATTGCTAATAAACGTCTGTAATCGTTGTAGGCCTCGACAGTTTCGTTTTCATAGAATGAGAAGTATTTTTGTATTGCAATTTCTTTTAGTAAACCAGCATTGGTTGTAATACCCAATCCTGCAACATAAGTGGTTGCATTTGCTGTTGAAAAATTAACAGCTTCGTCTTTGTTGAAAGCAGCATTAACAGCTGCTGTCAATGAAGCGGTACTTGTTACGGCTGCTGAGTTTCTTGCTTCTGCTTCAGCCTTGATAAATAATAATTCGTGATAGCTTAGCATGAAAATCGGATTGCTTTCATCTATTAATGCTGAATACGAATAATTTTGACTTTGTGTACTAACTCCATTTTCATAAAGCTCAAGCGTAAGAGGTGCTCCAGATGTTTTTCTGATTTTTTGAAAATAACCTTGAGTACGAGGGTCGTTTGGTCTTGCATTTAATTTATCAAATAAACTTTTACTTGCAAATAGGTAAGTTCTATCGTTATCGAATTGAAAATAAGGATTTGGAATATTTGCGTTTTTCAACTTAAATTCTTCTTCTTTATTTTGGAACGATTTACTTACGTAAGTTAATACTTTAGCATAGTCAGGTTTTTTAAATGAAAGGCGTAAAGTATAACGAGCTAACAAGCCATTGGCTGCTTTTATCCATTTAGAATTGTTTGGAGCGGCAGTTGTTCCTCCTGGATAGATTATATCCTGAGTCCCTAAAATTGCATAACTTGATGTTTTTCCTAAGTTAACAATAGCTTGTTCAAGAGTAGAAAAAACAATCTTGTATAAGTCTTCCTGACGATCCATTTTAGGTTGAAAAATTACGAGAGGTTGAAACGATTCTGTAAAAGGTACATCACCAAACGTATCAGTTAGTAAAGCTAAGTTATATGCATAAAGTACTTGAGCTATTCCTAATGTTGTGTAGTTGTTTTTTTCACTTCCAGTAGAGCATTTGTCGATAATCAATTTTAGATTATACAATGTTTGATAGGTGGAATTCCAAGGATTATTAAAAGTTGTCTGATTCTGTGGTTCACCATTTCTTACCTCTGCATTGTACATTTGACCAAAACCTCCTGCATTTAGTTCTACATAAACGCCAGTATAGAAAGCTAGTTCTGATCCAGTATTACTAAAAGCAGTACTTGTCATAGCATCAGTGATGGCAAAACGACTTGGTACATCTGCTGGATCGTTTACATTTTTGTTGATGTTGTCCATTGCATCCTCTGAACAAGAATTTAATGTAATTGACGCAATCATCAAAAGTAATATGATTTTATATTTTTTCATAATTTTCTGAATTATATTAATTAAAATGTTAGATTCATTCCAACTCCAATACTTGTTGTTTGTGGAACTGATAATCTCTCAAAACCTCCTGCAATGTTATTATTTCCTTGCGATGATTCTGGATCTAAATTTGGCATTTCTGCCCATAAAAGGATGTTTCTTGCAAATGCAGAAAAACGCATGTCTAGTCCTTTTGAAAATTGTGGCAAAGTATATCCTAATGATAATTCTCTTAATTTAACGAAGGAAGCATCGTATATTGCAGTTTCAGCAATATTTGAATATCTAGTATAAGTATCTTGTTTAGTTGCTGCTTTTGTATTTACAGCACCACTTTCAGTTACCCCTTCTTGAAGAAAAAGTTCATCACGGTTTCCTGTCTTAGTACTTAATCCGTAAGTATCAAGTAATGAATTTGTTCCGCTGTACATTTTTCCTCCATTTTTCCAATCAAAAGTAGCTGCAAGAGTTATTTTTTTGTATCTAAAAGATGTTGTCCCTCCTAATATGAATTTTGGAGATACTTCTCCAAGAGCTTTAGTTTCTCCTGCTAGAGCCAATCCATTTGCATCTACTACAATATTTCCATTCGCATCTCTTTTAAAAGCTGTACCGTAAATAACTGGAAAACGGCTTCCTGCACTAGCTCTAATTTGTGGCGTAGTAAAACCTCCCAAGAAAATGTTATCTACTCCAGCCTTTAGTTCATCAACGAAATTATCGATTTGGGTGTAATTTCCTGTTAGGGTCCAGTCGAAATTAGTAGTTTTAACAGGGATTACTGTTACTATTAATTCGTGACTGTTTGTGTGAATTTTTCCTCCATTCGTCACTAGTTCAGCTGCTCCAGTCGAACCAGCTAGTGGTACATTGAAAATTTGATCTACTACATCTTGTCTGGCATAAGTATAGTCTATACTAATGCGATTTTCAAATAATCGCACTTCACCACCAATTTCATATGATTTTGTGTTTTGTGGTTTTAAATTTGGATCATACAATATATTGTTTGGTGTGTATGAACTTATACCTCCTATAGGATAATTTACGGGACTATTTGCCCAAAAACCGCCACTATAGTCTGGTACAGAGTAAAAGTTTTCTTTAAATTGCTCAGCTGGTTGACCAACTTCAGCCCATGATCCTCTTAATTTAGCAAAAGATAGTGTTGAGTTTCCTTTTAGAGCTTCCAATTCAGTTAGTACTATACCTAATGATGCTGATGGGTATACGAATGAACGGTTATTACGTGGCATTTGCGATACAACATCTTTTCTTACTGTTCCTCCTAGATATATAAAGTTTTTGTATGAAAGATTTAAGTTTCCAAATAAACCAAAAGTTCTAAATTTGTTAATTTCATCTGAGGCAACTGTTTGTTGCGTATTGCTTAAATGCGGCCATCCTCCAAAGTTCAGATCGTTTCCTATCATCTCGTATGCTTTTTCATACTTGTCGTTGATTTCGTTACCAACTAAGGCTGTTAAATTTAAATCATCTGAAATTTTATATTCATAATTAGCAGTTAATAATGAATTTATTGTTCTGGAGGTAACTCCATAAAGTTCTAAATGGCCTGCTGTTGTTTGTGAATTTCCAAATTCTTGTATATCTCTATAATTAGTGGTGTAAGAATCTGCACCAAGTTGGTAACGGAATGATATTTTGTGTTGGTCGTCTGTTGAAATTTTTGGAGCAAATTCAACGTAACTATTTCCATAAAAACGATCCGTTTGTTCGTCAAATTTATTGTGTGCAGCAGCCCAATATGGATTATTAAAACCAGTTGGTCTGTAATATACTTGTTTGTAAGGATCATCTATCGGGAATTTGGCTTCGTATCCGTTTCCTTTTAAGTTGTAGCTTATCGGACTTGCAAATGCACCCGCAACAGATGAATCATTTGCACCTGTAGCTTTTTCAATTTTACTTTGAATATAATTACCTACAAATCCAGTTTTCCATTGGTCTCCTAACTTTGTACTAAATGATGCTTTTGCATTATAACGATCATAACCTGTTTCAGGAATAAATCCATCTTGGTTTGTTGATCCAAGACTAAAAGCATAATTACTTTTTTCAGTTGCTTGTGTTATGCTGAAAGAATTATTAACTGTTATTCCAGTTTTAAAAAAATCACCAAAATTATCATATACTTTAGGAGTAACCCATGGATCTAAACCTGCTGTAAGTCTTTGTGGTACATAATATTTGCCAGCATATTTTACTATGTCTCCACCATTTAATGCGTTGGCAACGTTACCACCATATGTTGGACTATTTGGTAATGTAGAAATTTTAGGTCCCCAGCTCAATGAACTTGTCGGGTTGTATACATTAGCTGTTCCTTGTGCATATTCTGTCTGGTAATCAATTGTCCTAGATATATTTTCAGCACTGATTGAGGTAGAAAAATTTACGGTAGGTTTTCCATTTTTAGAGGCACCTTTTCCGCTTTTGGTTGTAATTAGAATAACCCCATTTGAAGCTCTCATTCCATAAAGAGCGGCAGCAGCTTGCCCTTTTAAAATATTTATGGATTCAATGTCGTTTGGATCGATATCCACAGCTCTGTTAGCTCTATCTGATCCAGTTACACTGTTTCCAGTATCATAATCAGCTGTTGACGCTATTGGCATTCCATCAATTACGTATAAAGGAGTGTTGTTTCCTGAGAATGAACGTGCTCCACGAATTACAATTTGAGAAGAAGCTCCAGGGGCTCCACTTGATGGTGTAATATTTACACCTGCCAATTTTCCTTGAAGTGCTCCAGCTAGGCTGTTATTATTCGCTTTGGTTATTTCATCGCCTTTAACTTCTTGAGTAGCATATCCCAATGCTTTTTTCTCTTTCTTAATACCCATTGCTGTTACAACAACACCTTCTAATTGTGTTGCATCACTTGTGAGTTTAGTGTTTACTGTTGTAGAACTTGCAGATTTTTCTGAAGTTTTCATTCCAATATAGCTAAACACAAGCACATCGCTTGGTGCTGCTTTGATGGTATATTTACCATCAAAATCTGATTGAGTTCCATTTTTTGTTCCTTTAATTAATACACTTACACCTGGTAAAGGCATGCCTGCATTGTCGGAAACAACTCCTGAAACAGATCTCTCTTGCGCAAAAGTAATTTGCGTCACTAACACTACAATGAGTGCTAAGAATCCATTGAATTTTAGTTTCATTTTTTAATATTTTGAATTAGTAATCGCAAAATTCATAATAATTTGTTAACTAACCTAATATCTGAAACCATTTTTTTTGTTAACTTTAAAATTTAACATTATAACTTATCGTTATGTTTGTGTTATAAAATTCTAATTCTTCATTTTTTGTTTTTCCGTTTGTTATCGCAAATTTTAATAAACCATTTGTAGTTTGAATGCCAAATCCGAGTCCAATTCCTAAGAGTTTCTCGTTTTTGTTATTTGTGGGGTCTTTGTAATAACAGTAGTCCAGAATGGAGTTAAGGTATAAGTTTGGTCCAATTAAATATCTATATTCGGTCATGAGCGCGACCATTAAATTTGTTTGTAGACTATTTTCAGAGAATCCTCTTATGGAATTAATTCCTCCAAAACGATAAAGCTCGTTTGTAATGTAATACTTGCTTTTAAGATAATAATTTTGGTTTTTCAAATTAATAATATTTTTCTCATTAATATAAAAATCATTCATTATGTTAAAATTAGCAAAATTTTGTTTTAATGAAGGGTTTTCGATTGTTGTCCTATTTCCGGTTCCCAAGGTGAAGTTTAGGAATGATTTTATCGGAAACAATTTGTTTTTCGTGTTGTTCTTCTTGAATTCTAACGTAGTTGTATAGAAAGTGTTTTTGTAGTCGGTTAAATTTTGACTGTTGAGATTTTGAATGTCGCTAGATTCTGTCGATTCATATCCCAGAAAGATTCGTTTATTGTAATTTAAGAAATAACCCAGTTGTAAAGCTGTTTTTGTGTTTTGGAAAATACTATCCTGTTTAAAGATGTTGATTTGCGCCTTAATGGCTATGGAACTATTAAATAAATAAGGGATGTTTAAATTTGCATTAAAGAGTTTTTGATTGTTTCCGTCGTTTTTCCAATAGATGGATAATTCTTCCCCGCTTCTTATTGCATTAATTAAAGTTAAATCCAAGTATCCGTTAAATTGTATTTTTTTGTTTTCGATATTGTTGAAGCCTAGATAACCATCAAAATTATTTGCCTTTCTTTTTTCTAGATATACAAATACTTTGGTAGTGTCCTTGGTAAATAATATTTCTGGAAATTTAATTTGATTGATAAATCCAAATTCTTCAAAATCATGATTGATTTGTTTTACGGTTTCTTGATTGAAAATTTCGTTCCTGTATTTTTTGTTGATTTGTTTTTCGGCTCCTTTTGGGAAAAGTTTTTTTTGTTGTTGATCGGAATATTTTATCTCTATCGAGTTTAAAATTCTTTTCCTTTCTTCCGATATTGATAAATCAGCATATAAGTCTTGTTTTTTTTGTTTGATGTTGGTTAGTTTTATTTTTGCGAATGCATATCCTTTTTTTTCTAATTTTTGCAGAGTATGTTTTAAAAATGATTCTGTTTGAGGATATGGTAATATTATCGAATCCTGATTTTGTTCAAAAAGTTCTGCTAAAAATAAATTTTTTTTTATACCTATATATATATGTATGTTTTTAATTCTTTTTCCGAGTGAAATTTTAGCATTATAATTGCTGTCGTTTTCTTTCTTTTTTTCTAATATTTGGTTGTTGATATAGCCAGATTCTTTTAATTTTTTGCTGATAATATTTATTTCTTCAATGATTAGTTTTGTGCTTTGGTGCTTTTGGATGTAACCAATGGAGTCAATTGTTTTGGTTTCAGATATTGTTTTTCCAGTTATTTGCAATTGAAAATTTTGGGCTGAAGAATTCAATCCAAAAATTAAAAGCAATAAAAAGAGTATTGAAGATTTCAAATGAATTTAAATTTTAATAAAAGTAATGCAAATATCTAATGTTTGCTATAAACTTGCAGGATAAATAATGATAACGATGCACTATAGAGTCTATTGTTATGTCTCGATTGATATTCTATTAAAATCGATTCTTATATCTTATTAATAAACAAATGTTTACTTCTGTTGAAAATTAATGTGTTATGGTTTGTTTAGTGAAAAATATTTTCTACATTTGCAACCCCGTAAAAAGCGGGAAATTTATAAACAAGTAATTTTTAGTATTTAATTATGCCAACTATTCAACAATTAGTAAGAACAGGAAGAACTCAGATCACTAAGAAGAGTAAATCGGTTGCTTTAGATTCTTGTCCACAACGTCGTGGTGTATGTACGCGTGTTTACACAACTACTCCAAAAAAACCAAACTCTGCAATGCGTAAAGTAGCGCGTGTACGTTTGACTAATGGAAATGAGGTAAATGCTTACATCCCAGGTGAAGGACATAATCTTCAAGAGCACTCGATAGTATTAGTGCGAGGCGGAAGAGTAAAAGATTTACCAGGAGTTAGGTATCACATTGTTCGTGGTGCACTTGACACATCAGGTGTAGCAGGAAGAACGCAACGTCGTTCAAAATATGGTGCAAAACGTCCAAAAGAAGCTAAAAAGTAAATCAACTCACGTAAAGCGATTTATCGCAACTGCGTAAAAAAACAAAAGACATGAGAAAAAGAGCGGCAAAGAAAAGACCACTTTTACCGGATCCAAGGTTTAACGACCAATTGGTAACGCGTTTTGTGAACAACTTAATGTGGGATGGTAAGAAATCAACAGCTTTTAAAGTTTTTTATGATGCTATTGACATCATTGAAACTAAAAAGCAAAATGACGAAAAAACTTCATTAGAAATCTGGAAAGATGCTTTAACAAACGTTATGCCTCACGTAGAAGTACGTAGTCGTAGAGTAGGTGGAGCTACATTTCAAATTCCAATGCAAATCAGACCAGACAGAAAAATTTCTATGGCTATGAAATGGTTAATTCTTTATTCAAGAAGAAGAAACGAAAAATCAATGGCTCAGAGATTGGCTTCAGAATGTTTAGCTGCGGCTAAAGAAGAAGGGGCAGCTGTTAAGAAAAGAATGGATACTCACAAAATGGCAGAAGCTAACAAAGCTTTCTCTCACTTTAGATTTTAATTCTTAAGAAATGGCTAGAGATCTTAAATATACAAGAAATATAGGAATTGCTGCTCACATTGATGCTGGTAAAACAACAACAACGGAGCGTATTTTATTCTATACTGGAAAATCACATAAAATTGGTGAAGTGCACGATGGTGCTGCAACAATGGACTGGATGGCACAAGAGCAAGAAAGAGGTATTACAATTACTTCTGCTGCTACAACTTGTGAGTGGAATTTCCCAACTGAACAAGGTAAAGTTTTGCCTGAAACATTGCCTTACCACTTCAATATTATTGATACCCCGGGACACGTTGACTTTACAGTTGAAGTAAACCGTTCTTTGCGTGTACTTGATGGATTGGTTTTCTTATTTAGTGCTGTTGATGGTGTTGAGCCTCAATCAGAAACTAACTGGAGATTAGCTGATCAGT
>Ga0308157_10000793_pt1 | contig 85574 bp, 82 predicted proteins | sample PhyBR1_FD_201035 | JGI IMG/M metagenome (GOLD analysis project Ga0308157, IMG submission 201035) | Phyllosphere microbial communities from UC Gill Tract Community Farm, Albany, California, United States - DLSLB.R1 | ecosystem: Host-associated > Plants > Phyllosphere > Unclassified | place: USA...
GCGACTACTCGGGCCGCAACCTGCGCGGCGGGCTCGTCTACGACGTGTTCGGCGTCGCGCCCGTCACCGACGACATCGAGGGCGCCACGCACGGCGAGCCCGTGTCGTTCGAGTTCCTCAAGGAGTACGACCCCGAGTACCTGTTCGTCACCGACCGCAACGCGGCGACGGAAGCCGAGGGCGCACAGGCGGCCGAGGTCGTGCTCGACAACGAGATCGTGCGCTCCACGCGAGCGTTCCAGGAGGACAACATCGTCTACCTCGATCCGACCGCCTGGTACATCGTCTTCGGCGGTCTCGAAACCGCACAGATCATGATCGACGACATCATGGCAGGCGTTGCCTGACGCGCTGACCTCTCCGAGGAGCGTCCCCGCCCGTCGTCCGTGGGTGGGGACGCTCGTCGGTATGCTGCTCGTGGCGCTCGCCGCGGTCAGTCTCTTCATCGGGGCATCGAGCGAGGTCACGGTCTCCGGCGTCGCCTCCGGCGACGACGAGGCGCTGTTCCTGCTCGCGGCGAGCAGAATCCCGCGCACGGTCGCTCTGCTGCTCGTCGGCGCCGCGCTCGGCATCGCGGGGCTCATCATGCAGATGCTCGTGCGCAACAAGTTCGTCGAACCGTCGACGACGGGCGTGACGGAGTTCGCGACGCTCGGCATGATGACCGCGCTCGTGCTGTGGCCCGGCATGGCGATCCTGCCGCGCATGGCGTTCGTGTCGCTGTTCGCCCTGGCGGGCACATGGGTGTTCCTGCGGATCATCCGTTTCGTGCCGGTGCGCACGCTCGTGCTCGTGCCGCTCGTCGGCATCATGCTCGGCGGCGTGGTCGGTGCGGTGACGACGTTCTTCGCCTACCGGCTCGACCTGCTCCAGGCGCTCGGTCAGTGGATGCAGGGATCCTTCTCGTCCGTCATGCGCGGCCGATACGAATTCCTCTGGATCGCGGCCGTCATGATGATCCTCGCGTGGATTGCGGCCGACCGCTTCAGCGTGATCGGCCTCGGTGAGGAGTTCGCGACCAACCTCGGGCTGAACTACCGGCGCGTGGTGGCGGTCGGCATGATCGTCATCGCAGTGATCACGGCCTGCGTGCTCGTCACGGCGGGCGTGCTGCCGTTCCTGGGGCTCGTCGTGCCGAACATCGTCAGTCTCATGATCGGCGACAACGTGCGGCGGGCGATCCCCTGGGTCGCGGGCCTGGGCGCCGGCTTCGTCGTCGCCTGCGACCTCGTCGCCCGCGTCGTGCGATTCCCGTACGAGATGCCGCTGTCGGTGGTCGTCGGCATCGTGGGCGCCGGGCTCTTCCTCTGGCTGCTGCTGAGAAGGAGGGGACGTGTCCACTGAGGTTCTCACGATACGACCGCGGCTCTGGCGCCGGCCGCAGGTGCGGATCATCGCGCTCGCCGCTGTCGTCGCCCTTCTCGCAGCGGTGTACCTGTTCACCGGGGTCCCCGGGTCCCTGCTGTTCGCCGCGAAGGTGCGCGGGCTCACGATCGCGGCGATGGCCGTCGTCGCCGTCGCCGTGGGCGCCTCGACGGTCGTGTTCCACACGATCACGCAGAACCGCATCCTGACGCCGTCGATCATGGGCTTCGACGCGTTCTACGGTCTGATCACCACAGTGATGGTGTTCGCATTCGGCGCCACGGGGTTCCTCTCGGCCGACAGCATGCTGCTCTGGATCCTTCAGGTCGGCGTCATGGTGGCCTTCAGCGTCGTGCTGTTCACCTGGCTCTTCGCGGGGAAGCGCCGGTCGATCCACCTGATGCTGCTCGTCGGCATCGTGCTCGGCACGTTCTTCCGCAGCTTCACCGAGTGGATGCAGCGCATGCTCGATCCGCTCGATTTCCAGGTGGTGACCGATGCGATGTTCGCCTCGCTCACGCGGCCGGATCCGACCCTGCTCGCCTTCACCGCGACGCTCGTGGTCGCGGCATGCGCCGTGCTCGTGCCGCTGCTGCCGCAGCTCGACGTGCTCACGCTCGGCGAGCCCGCCGCTGTCGGGCTCGGCATCGATCATCGCCGGCTGGTGATGACGCTGTTCCTGGTCGTCTCCATCATGGTGGCGGCGTCGACGGCCCTCGTCGGCCCGATCCTGTTCTTCGGCCTGATCGTCGCGAACCTCGCCTACTCGTACTCGGGGAGCTTCCGACACCGCTGGACGCTGCCGACCGCTGTTCTGCTCGGTCTCGTCTGCCTGCTCGGCGGACAGCTCGTCATCGAGCGCCTGCTCGGCTGGAACGGCACGCTGTCGACCGTGATCGAGTTCGCCGGCGGAGCGTTCTTCCTGTACCTCGTTCTCAGAAAGGGGGCGCGATGATCGTGCTCACCGGCGCGACAAAGCGCTACGGCGGATCGACCGTGCTCGACGACGTGACGACGTCGTTCGGAGAGGAGGGCGTCGTCTCCCTCATCGGTCCGAACGGTGCCGGGAAGTCGACCCTGTTCGGGCTCGTGGGGCGCCTGATCGCGGCCGACGCCGGATCCGTTTCGGTCGACGACATGGATGTGAGCTCCGCTCCGTCCGGCGACCTCGCCCGCACCCTCGCGGTGCTGCGGCAGGACAACCAGATCGCGGCGCGTCTGACGGTGCAGGATCTCGTGGAGTTCGGCCGGTTCCCGCATTCGCGCGGGCGGCTGACCTCCGTCGATCGCGAGAAGATCGACGAGGCGATCGCGTACCTATCGCTCGAGGATCTGCGCACCCGGTTCCTCGACGAGCTCTCGGGCGGTCAGCGGCAGCGGGCGTTCATCGCGATGGTGCTCGCGCAGGACACGAAGTACGTGCTGCTCGATGAGCCGCTCAACAACCTCGACCTGCGACACATGACCGAGATCATGAAGCTCATCCGGCGCATGGCCGACGAGCTCGGCAAGCGGGTCATCGTGGTGCTGCACGACATCAACTTCGCGGCGACGTACAGCGACCGGATCGTCGCGATGCGCGAGGGGCGGATCATCGCCGACGCCTCGCGCGACGAGATCATGCGTCCCGAGGTGCTGCGCGAGGTCTACGACACCGACGTGGAGGTGCGCCAGATCGACGGCCGTCCGGTCGCCCTGTACTACGCCTGAGCCGTTCGCGCGGCCTGAACTGTTCGCAGGGTGAGCCGTTCGCGCGGAGATGAGCCGTTGCGACGGATCCATTCTGTGATGCGGTCCGTCGCAACGGCTCATCCCCGCAGTTCGGGCGCGGCTCAGTACCAGTTCATCGCCTGGCTGTGGCCCCACGCCGAGCAGGGCATGCCGTACGCGCGCGAGATGTAGTCGAGGCCCCAGGTGATCTGCGTGGTGGCGTTCGTCTCCCAGTCGTCTGCGACCGTCGACATCTTGCTGCCGGGGAGCGACTGGGGGATGCCGTACGCGCCGCTCGACGGGTTCGACGCCTGGTAGTTCCACCCGGACTCCTTGGTCCACAGCGAGTCGAGGCAGGCGAACTGGTCGTCGCCCCAGCCGTAGGTCGATGCCATGAGATCACGAGCGGTCGACTTCGCGCCCTCGACAGTGTTGGCGGCGGCCTGCGCCTCGGCCGCGGCGGCCGCGGCCTCTTCCGCTTCCCGCTTCTCGCGGGCTGCCTGCTCGGCCTGCTCCTTCTCACGGGCGGCCTGCTCAGCCTGCTCCTTCTCGTACGCCGTGACGTCATCGGAGACCGAGGCGATTTCGGCGTCGGTCTTCTCGGTGACGTCGTCGGCGACCGCGGCGGGCAGCTGCTCGTACCCCTCGAGGTAGTCGACGTAGCCGGTGAGCGCAGAGGTGTCGACCGCGTCGGCATCGGCCCGCTCGAGGAGCGCGTTCGCGGCGTCGAGCGCGCTCTGCGCCCTGTTCGCGGTGTCGCCGGTGGCGAGCTGCACCTGTCCGGCTTCGCGCGCAGCGGGAGCATCGGTCGCGAACGCGGCCGTACCGCCGCCGATGGCGACGAGACCGACGGCTGCGGCGGCGATGACGCCGATGCGGCCGCGGCGGCGTTCGCGCTCCTGGCGGAGACGACGCACGTGGTTGGGGCGCGGGTAGGGAGTGAGGGCGGGGAGAGTGTCAGGGGTCATACAGTCGTTCATCCAGAGTCGCTTCGGGGGAGGGGTGGACGGATCCGCGAGGAGCGGAAGGTCGCAGACGACGGTGGCTCGACCGGAGTGCCAGAGCCGAGGATGTAACGCGAGCCTGAGTGGAATCGAAGAAATGTTCAGATTTCCGCGGGACCAGGCCGATGTCGGGATGCAGTGAGCCGCGAACCTGAGAACGGTGCAGCATCCGCCGCGATGCGCGTCAGAATGCGGATCGAGCGGGACTGATGTCGTTTATAACGAACCGATAACGAGCGGGGTTCTCAGAGTTTGCTCCGAGAGTGATGAGAGCCGGTCAGATCTCGGTACCGTCGTCGTCGCGGTCGTAGATGCCCTGGTTGCCGCCGCGCTTCGACGACATCGCGATCAGCGCACCGATGCTGACGAGGACGCCGAGCGTGATACCGAGCCAGACGTTGCCGAGCACGGCACCCACGATCACGGCGAGCGCGAACAGGCCGAGCGTGATCAGTGTCTTCCGTGCGCGCATATCGCCATTGTCTCTCAGTGCGAGCGGTGATCCTGGGCGTGCAGGCGCGGGGCGCGTCGGGGCTCGCGCGGCCCCGAGGTGAGGATCAGCCGAATCACCCGCTGTCGTTGGCCGCTCCAGGGTGAGAGGAGCTCGAGCATGCCGTCGTCGTCGACGCGGCTGCCGGTGAGCGCGTAGCCGACGTGGTGAGCGAGGTGAATGTCGCCGATGCTGACCGCATCGGGATCACCGAGCGCGCGCAGACGCGTTTCGGCCGCGGTCCATACGCCGACACCGGGGAAGGCGAGCAGAGGGTCGGTCGCCCCTGCGGAGCGCGCGGCGCGTTCGACGGCGTCTGCGTGCGCGCCCGCCGCGGCGAGCGTCTTCGCCTGCGGCGGTTCGAGACCGGCGCGATGCCACTCCCATGAGGGGATCCTGCGCCACACCTCGGGCGCGGGTGCGGCACGCATCGGCACCGGCGTCGGGCCGGGCGCGCGCTCGCCCCGCCAGGTCACGAGACGCCGCCATACGCTGAATGCCTGGGTGACCGTGACCTTCTGCTCAGTGACGGATTGCGCGAATGCGTCGAACACGAGGTCGGTGCGGGCGAGCCGCAGGCCGGGGCTGCGGTGGTGGGCGTGCGCGATGATCGGGTGCAGCGATGCGTCGAATCCCCGCGCGTCATCGAGCGCGCCGCACAGCGCGGGCGCCTGCGCGAGCGCCGATTCGCGGCCCGGCCCCCAGGCGGCGGCGCGCACGGATCCGTCGGCCCGCTGAGCGAGCGCGAGCGTTGCGATTCCTTCAGGAGTGCGGGTCGCACGCCAGATGACGCCGGCCGCGTGCTGCTGCGTGGGATCTCGGGGACCGCGCTGCAGACAGCCCACGCTCGCGCGCAGGTCGAACGGCCCGCGCGGGCGATACGTGGTCTGCAGGGGTGTCATGGGAACACCGTAGGTGCCACCCCTGACATTCTGATCCAGCGTGCTCGGGTGAGGGGACGACGAGGGTTCGTCGGGAGACTGGCGAAGATCCGGATCGTGCCCGAATCCCACCGAACCTCGCGTCGTCAGATGCGGTCGGGCGAGGGGGCGCCGATGCCGTAGCGGATGGTGACGTCGGCATGCCGGTCGAAGCGGTAGCCGATGCCGCGCACCGTGCGCACGATGTCCTCATAACGGCTGAGCTTGGCGCGCAGGCGCCTGACGTGCACATCGATCGTGCGCTCGCCGGGGGCCTCGTCGTCGCCCGCCTGCCAGAGCGATTCGACGAGCTCCGTGCGCTCGATGGTGCTGCCCTCTCGCAGCACCAGGTACTGCAGCAGTTCGAACTCCTTGTACGTGAGGGCAGCGTTCTCGCCGTCGATCGTCACGCGCTTGCGCGAGATGTCGACCGTGACGCCCGTCTCGGTGTCGCGCGCGGGGGCATCCGACTTCACGCGGGCGACGGCGCCCGGCTCCTTGAGCGCGAGGCGCACGACATCGATGTCGCGTCCGCCGGCGGTCGGCGGGGCGAGTGCGACCGCCGCATAGGTCTCGGCATGCGGCGACAGGTCGGCGACCGTGCGGCGCAGTGCGTCGACGAGCACGTTCAGCGTCACGCCGTCGGCCGCCGCAGCGGCCTCGTCCAGTCCCACGTAAAGGGCGAAGCCGCGGGGCTCCGTGCCGACGGGGAGGGAGGGGGACGTCTGGTCGTTCACGTGGCGGCCGATCTGGCGAGTTGTTGCCTGTTGCTTATGCAGTGAGGGTACCGCGTACAGGTGGTTCGGGCGGGTCTGACGAGCGGTCAGAGCGGTCATGGGTGTGCTCCGGGATCAGGGCGGATCCGCGCAGACGGGTCCGCAGAGGGTGTCGAAATGGCGCGCCTCGAGAACGAGACGCAGAGGTGATCCGATCGGATCGGGCGGCGCGAGCAGGTCTGCTCAGCGGCACATTCGACAGCACACCGAGACGCGGCCGGGCATCATCGCACCGGCAACTCCGTTCGCCTCCAAGGCGGACAGATTGCGCGTGTTGAGTGTCATGGGTCCTATCCTGACGCCGGATGTCGCCGCGTGTCAACGTGTGACGGCGTTCGTGACGAAACATGTCGCCGCGTGACGGACAATGGATCCATGACCCACGACGTCACCTTCACCGACCAGCCCGACGCATCGCGCTTCGAGCTTCGCGTGGCCGGCGAGCTCGTCAGCGTTCTCGACTACCGCGTGAACGGCGACACCGTCGCGCTGACGCGCGCGTTCACGAACCCCGCCAAGCGCGGCAGCGGGTATGCGGCGGTCGTCACCGAGCGCGCTGTCGATGCGATCGAGGCTCAGGGACGCAAGGTGCTCCCCGTCTGCTGGTACGTCGCCGAATGGTTCGACGAGCACCCGGAACGTGCCGGCGTACTCGCAGCGTGAACGGTCGTTCTCGCGTCAGTCGATGGCGGAGAGCGGAACCTCGGCCGCCGGGCCGACCGGGTTGACGACGAGTCCGGCCATCTCGTCCTGACGCGCCGACTCGACGATCTTGTCCAGCGTGGTCGGCTGTGCGATCGCATCCGGCTGCCACGCCCAGAGCTCGGCCGGGCAGCTGAAGACCGCGTGCCACACGGATCCGTCGTCGCTCGAGGCGCTGGCGACGTTGTAGCCCGTCGTCTCGCCCGACTCGTCCACGACGGGGATCCCGCCGACGTAGACGACCGATTCGCGGAGGAGCTCGACGAAGCCCGCGAGGTCGTGTCCACCGTCGACGAGTGCGGAGGCGAGCTTCGCGGCGTCCTCGCGGCTGTCGCCGTAGGCGCGTTCGATCTCGTCGCCGTACGCGACGAACGCACCATCCGTGCCGGCGTCGATCGCGATGCCGTCGTGCGCCTTGAGCGCCTGGCCGATGACGCCTGCTGCCGGCTGCGCGAGCGAGCGTGCGAGCGTGCCCGACGCGAATGCCTCGAGCTTCGGGTTGTCGGTGAACGCGAGCAGCAGATCCTTGCCGTCGCCGTCGCTCACGCTCGTCAGGGCGAGCTTGTCGCCCTCCTGCATGGGGTTCTCCGGGTCCTGGAACTCGGAGTGCGAGATGTCGAGCAGCAGCCAGCCCGCCACCGCGCGCCGCAGCACGTCGCTGTGCGTCTGAGCAGTCTTCTCCGTCGCCCACGCGGCGAGGGCCTCTTGGACACGGGTGTTATCGACGATGTTCTGGGGAGGCATGGGGTCCAGGGTAGACGGGGAAGGTGTGTCTCCTCGAATGTCAGTGGTCCCGAATACGGTTGTGGCATGCGCATCCTTCACACCTCTGATTGGCACATCGGGCGGTCGTTCCACGGCAGCCAGACGCTCGATGCGCTGCGCGGGGTGCTCGCAGAGCTCGTTCGTCAGGTGCAATCGAATGGTGTCGACGTCGTCGTCGTCGCCGGTGACGTGTTCGACTCTTCGATGCCGGCGGCAGACTGCTACGGCGTGCTGACCGACGCGCTCCGGGGGATCCGCGAGACCGGCGCTCGCGTCATCGTCACGAGTGGCAATCACGACTCGGCGGCACGCCTCGGTTTTCTTGCTCCGCTTCTGCAAGACGGCGTGCACGTGCTCACTGACGCCGAGGCCGTCGGCACGCCCATCACGCTGCACGACGAGCACGGTGCGGTGCACTTTTACGGCATCCCGTATCTCGAACCGGCGCTCGTGCGGCGCATCTGGCCGGATGCCACACTGCGCACGCAAGAGCAGGTGATGAGACAGGCCATGCGGCTGGTGAACGCCGACCGCGCCTCCCGCGGCGGCCGCTCCATCGCGATCGCGCACTGCTTCGCCGCTGGTGTCGAGCCGACACCGCAGCTCGAGCGCGAGGTGCGGCACGATCTGCGGCAGGGATCCCTCGACGTCGTGCCGCTGTCAGACTTCGACGGACCCGACTATGTCGCGCTCGGCCACATCCACGGCCGCGCCGAGTTGGCTTCGAATGTGCGCTACTCCGGGGCGCCCCTGCACTACAGCTTCGGCGAGGCGCACAAGCCGCGCGGCAGTTGGCTCGTCGATCTCGACGCGGGGGGAGTAAGGAGCACCCTGTGGCTCGACCTGCCCGTGCCGCGCCGGCTCACCGTCTTACGCGGCACACTCGACGAGTTCCTCGCCGATCCTGCACACGACGCGCACCGGGGCGACTGGATCTGCGCCGTGCTCACCGACCGCACCCCGCCGAGCGAGCCGATGCGCCGATTGCGCGAACGATTCCCGCACTGCGCGACGATCGAGCTCCAGCCCGACCGGTCCGGTGCGGAGGGCGATACCCGCACCTATCGCGAGCGGGTCGGTCGCGGCGTTCCCGATCCGCAGATCCTCGACGACTTCCTCGAACACGTGCGCGCGGGCGACGGGGCGAGCGAGGCCGAGAGGTCGATCCTCGCCGACGTCGTCTCCGAGCACCGAGCGCAGGAGAACGCATGAAGATCCATCGCATCGACATCGAGGGCTTCGGGCCGTTCCGCGACCGACAGATCGTCGACCTCGACCGCTACGCCGACGACGGCATCTTCCTCATCGCCGGGCGCACCGGGGCCGGAAAATCGAGCATCCTCGACGCGATCTGCTTCGCCCTGTACGCGTCGACGCCGCGTTATGACGATGGCGAGAAACGCGTGCGCAGCGACTATTCGCAGGGGACCGACCCGTCGCGCGTCGTTCTCGATTTCAGCGTCGGTGACGACACGTGGCGCATCGAGCGCACGCCGCAGTACGAGCGGCCGAAGAAGAGCGGCTCCGGAACGACGACCGAACGGTCGACGGTCGTGCTGTCTCGGTGGAACGGCGAGTGGCAGGCGGTGGCGACGAAGGAGCGCGAGGTCGGCGCCCGCATCATCGACATCGTCGGCATGAACGGGCAGCAGTTCCAACAGGTCATCCTGCTTGCGCAGGGGCGCTTCGCGCGCTTCCTCCTCGCGAAGAACGACGAGAGGCAGAAACTGCTGCGCTCGCTGTTCGGCACGCACCGCTTCGAGCAGTATCAGGTCGCCCTCGACGAGCGTCGGAAGGCCGCCGAACAGGCACTCGCCGATCGCACGAGCGGCCTGCGCGCCGCACTCGACGAGGCGACGCGACACGTCGAGCGGGCACGCGATCTGCTCCGCGAGGGCAACGATGCTGAACCCGCCATCCTGACGAAAGACCTCGTAGACGACGACTGGACAGGCCGAATCGCACAGCTCGACGCTGCCGCGGAGTTGGCATCGCAACAGCGCGCCGCGCTCCTGCGCCAGGAGAGCGCCGCTGATGCGACTCGTGCGGCCGCCGAAGCGGCGTTGGCGAAGGTCACCGAGCTCGCCGAGCGCCAGCGTCGGCGCGATCAGGCGACGGCGAAGCTCTCCGATCTCGATGCGCGGCGCGACGAGCACGACGCAACGCGCGCGGAACTCGACAGCGCTCGCCGGGGCGACACCGTGCGTTCCGCGCTCGCCGCACTCGCACGAGCCGAGAAAGACGCAGAGCGGATCCTCGGCAAGGCGCAAGCCGCGCGCGAAGCATGGGCGTCCGCTCGTGAGCACGCGTCAACGGCCGAGACCGAGACCGACCTGCCGATCCCCGACGCGACGCCCGCAGAGCTGGATGACTTCGCCGCCGATCTCACCCGCCGCATCGGTGCCTGGGAACCGGTGCGCGTCAAGGAGAGCGAGCTCGCTCGCGACGCCGACGCCCTTGAGCAGCGACGCGAGAAGCTCGCCGCACTCGACGCCGCGCTCCTTGCGCTCGCCGCGCGTGAGTCAGCGCTGCCGGGCTCCATCGCAGCTGCGCAGAAGCACCGCGAAGAGGCGAAAGATCGTGCCGCGAAATCCGAGGCAGTCGATGAGCATATCCGTGTGCTCGAGCAGCAGTTCGCCGCCGCGCGCGAGGTCGAGCACCTCACCGCCGCGTACGCGAGCGCTGACCGCGCGCTCAGCGAGGCGACGACGGCCCGTCGAGAAACGGAAGACGCACTCGACGACCTGCACCGCCGCCGCCTGGCGGGCTTCTCGAGCGAGCTTGCCCAGATGCTCGTCGCTGGTGAGCCCTGCGCCGTCTGCGGATCCACGGAGCACCCCCGCCCGGCCCCTCTCGACGACGACCGGGTCACGCCCGATGCGATCGACGCCGCCGATGAACGCCGCACCCGAGCCGTCGCCGATCACGAGACCGCGCAGGCCGCGCGCCAGCAGGCCGAGCTCGACCTGCGCGACGCCGAGACGCGCGCCGGCGGGCGCAGCGCCACCGAAGTCGACGGCGATCTGCTCGTGGAACGCGGGCGTAGATCCGATGCCGAAGCGGCAGCGCGAGAGGCGCAGGCGCTCGGCCTGCAGATCGCCGAGCTCGAGGTCGACCGCGACCGGGTCGTGGCTGAGCATCGGGCCGCCCGTGAGAAGCGCGTGCAGCTCGAGACCGGCATCGCGAACGACGAGAGAGCTCTCGCAGCGGCCACCTCAGCGGTGACCGAGGCACGCGGACCGCACGCGTCCGTTGCGCAGCGGATCGGTGCGGCACAACGACTCGCCTCGCACGCCAGCACGTGTGCGGATGCCGATCGCGACGCACAGCGCGCCGCGGCGACGCACGAGGCGGCGCGCGACGCGCAGGCACAGGCGCTCGACGATGCGGGCTTCGTCAGCGCCGATGCCGCTCGTCGGGCGATCCGCACGAAGGAGCAGGTCGCTGACCTCGAGAAGCGCGTCAGAAGCGTCGACGATGCGCGCGCATCCGAACAGGGCACGCTCGAGGAGCTCTCGGCATTCGATATCCCCGACGAACCCGTGCCGACGCAAGCGGCCGAAGAGCTTCTGGCCGATGCTCGTGCAGCGCACATCCGCGCGGTCGAGCGACGGGGCGAAGCGCAGACCATCGCCGACGCACTCACCGCGGCATCCGTCCGGTCCACGGCGGCGCACGCCCGGATTCGCGAGCAGGCGGCGCACACCGAGGTGATCTCGCAGCTCGCGAACACCGTTGCGGGCCGTGCGCCGAACGACCGCCGCATGAACATCGAGACGTTCGTGCTCGCGGCAGAGCTCGAGGAGATCGTTCAGGCCGCCAACCTGCGCCTCGCCGAGATGAGCGATAACCGCTACGCCCTGCGCCACACCGACGACCTCGCGCACCGCGGCGCCGCGTCCGGCCTCGGCATCGACGTCGTCGACAGCTACAGCGGCCGTGCCCGCACCCCGCATTCGCTCTCCGGAGGAGAGACGTTCCTCGCCTCGCTGGCCCTCGCGCTCGGTCTGGCCGAGGTCGTCACGAACCGGTCAGGAGGAATCCGCCTTGACACGCTCTTCATCGACGAGGGCTTCGGGGCGCTCGACGGCGAGACCCTCGAGACCGCGATGCGAACCCTCGACGATCTCCGCCAGGGCGGACGCACCGTCGGCCTCATCAGTCACGTCGACGTCATGAAAGAGCAGATCCCGGCGCAACTCCGAGTTCGCCGTGCGACGGGCGGATGGAGCATCGTCGAGCAGTAGACTGGAGGCATGAACACGTTCTGGACGATCCTCGGCGTCATCGTTGCCGTCGTCATCGCCGTTCTCCTCGTCAACGTGCTCTTCGCGGTGATGTTCTGGGTCTTCAAGGCGCTGATCGTCGCCGTCGTCGCGCTCATCGTCTTCGCGTTGCTGCGCCGCGCCTTCGCCAAGAAAGACTGACGCCGCGCCCTACTGCTCGGGAAAGACCGAGTCGAGCTCAGCGAGCCACGCCCGCGCGTTCCCGTCGCTCGGTGCGCGCCAGTCGCCGCGCGGCGACAACGATCCGATCGGCGATACCTTCGGACCGTTCGGCACCGCCGAACGCTTGAACTGCGCGAAGCCGAAGAACCGCTTCAGGAAGAGCCGCAGCCACGTTGTGATGGCGTCGAGATCGTATTCCGGGCGCGAGCCCTCCGGGAAGCCCGCAGGCCACTCGCCGCTTGCCGCGTCGCTCCACGCATGGTGCGCGAGGAACGCGATCTTCGACGGCCGCTGACCGTACCGCAGCACGTGCGCGAGCGTGAAGTCGTGCACGTTGTACGGACCGATCGTGTCTTCCGTCGACTGCGCCTTGCCGTCCTGACCGACCGGCACGAGCTCGGGCGAGATCTCGGTGTCGAGCACCGACTGCAGAATGCGCGCCTCTTCCTCCGTGACCCCCGTGCCGTCTGCGATCACCCAGCGGATCAGATGCTGGATCAGGGTCTTCGGCACACCGCTGTTCACGACGTAGTGGCTCATCTGGTCACCGACGCCGTACGTCGACCAGCCGAGGGCGGCCTCCGACAGGTCGCCGGTGCCGACGACGATGCCGCCGTGATGGTTGGCGAGGCGGAACAGGTAATCGGTGCGCAGGCCCGCCTGCACATTCTCGAACGTCACGTCGTAGACCGGCTCGCCGGATCCGAACGGATGCCCCATCTGCTTCAACATCTCGGTCGCCGCAGGCCGGATGTCGAGCGTCTCGAACGTCGCGCCGACCGATGAGGCGAGCGCCTCGGCGTTGGAGCGGGTGCGCTCGCTCGTCGCGAAGCCGGGCATCGTGTAGGCGAGGATCTCGCTGCGCGGCCTGCCCATCCGGTCCATGGCGCGCGCGATCACGAGCAGCGCATGGGTCGAGTCGAGCCCGCCCGAAACGCCGATCACGGGTTTCGGGCCGCCGATGGCCGAGAGCCGCTGCACGAGCCCCGACACCTGGATGTTGAACGCCTCGTAGCAGTCTTGCGCCAGGCGCGCCGGATCGTCGGGAACGAACGGGAAGCGGTCGACAACGCGGCGCAGACCGATGTCGTGCTTCGGCGGGCGCAGACCGAACGCAATCCGCCGCATCTCACCGCCCGCGGCGCGCCGATTGTCGTCGAAGGTGCCCTGACGGATCCGTGCTTGTCGCAGCTCATCGAGATCGACGTCGGCGATCGAGAAGGTGCGCTCGGCGGAGAACCGCGGCGTCTCGGCGAGCAGCTCGCCCGCCTCGTAGATCATCGTCTGGCCGTCCCACGACACGTCGGTCGTCGACTCGCCGAGCCCGGCGGCCGCGTACGCGTACGCCGAGAGACAGCGCATCGACGCTGACTTCGCGAGCATCTGGCGGTCATCCGCGCGCGCGATCGTGATCGGGCTGCCGGAGAGGTTGAGCAGCACCGTCGCCCCCGCCAGCGCCGCGTGAGCAGACGGGGGGATCGGCACCCACATGTCTTCGCAGACCTCGGCGTGCACGACGAGACCCGGCACGTCGGTTGCCTCGAACAGCAGATCGGATCCGAACGGCACGTCGGCACCACCGATGCGGATCGTGCCGCGCTCGCCCGCGCCGGACGCGTACCAGCGGCGCTCGTAGAACTCTCGATACGTCGGCAGGTACGTCTTCGGCGCGACGCCGAGGATCTTTCCGCGGTGAATCGCGACGGCGCAGTTGAAGATGCGTCCTTCGCGGACGAGGGGCGCGCCCACGAGCATCAGCGGCATGACCCACTCCGACTCGTCGCGGATCTGCTCGATCGCCGCCAGTGCGCCATCGAGCACGACGTCCTGCATCACGAGATCCTCGACCGAATATCCCGTGAGGCAGAGCTCCGGGAAGACCGCGACGGCCACCGACTCGTCGTCGAGCTCGCGAGCTGCGTCGATGACGGCCTGCGCATTGGCGGTTGGGTCGGCGATGGCGACGGGGACGTGGCACGCCGCCACGCGGGCGAAGCCATGCCGGTAAGCGCTCAGTGCATCGAAGTCGGTCACGCTCACAGTCTTCCACCTGGCGGGCCGAAGCAGGGCCTTCTCTGTCAGGGGTTGCTCGTAACCTCGAGACATGCGAATCATCCGCGACGAACATCGCCTCATCTGGAGCGCCAGCGACCTGAAGGCCGCTGCCGACTGCGAGTTCGCGTGGCTGCGCCAGATCGACGCCAAGCTCGGCCGATGCGAACTCGTGGAAGACCCGCGCGACGCGATGCTCGAGCGGGCGGCGGCGCTCGGCGATGCGCACGAGGCCCGCACGCTCGAGAAGTACCGGCGCACGTACGGATCCGCGGTCGTCGAGATCGAGCGGGCGTCGTCCGCCGACGCGTCGGCACTTGCGGAGGCGGTGCGGCAGACGAGCGAGGCGCTCGTGGATCCGGCGGTGCGCGTGGTCTTCCAAGCGGCGTTCTCCTCGCGAGACTTCGTCGGCTTCGCCGACTTCCTCGTCCGCGACGCTGACGGTGCGTGGCGCGTGCAAGACACGAAGCTGGCGCGCGTGGCTCGCGTGACGGCGCTCATGCAGCTCGCGGCATATGTCGACCAGCTCGACGCCCAGAACATCGCGAGAGCCGACGAGGTCGACCTGCTGCTCGGCGACGGGTCCACGTCGACGCATGCGGTGAGCGACCTGCTGCCGTTGTTCGAGGTGCGGCGCGAGCGCCTGCACAGTCTGGTCGATGACCGACAGATCGATACCGGGGCGGCGACGCAGGCGGTCGCGTGGGGCGATGCGCGCGGCGAGCTGGCCGTCAGAGCGTGCGGACGGTGCGCCGCGTGCGAGGTCGAGGTTGCCGCGCAGCGCGACGTGCTTCTCGTCGCGGGCATGCGCCCGGCGACCCGCGACCGCCTGCGCGCCGCGGGGATCGGCACGATCGATCGTCTCGCAGGCGACGCCGCGAAACCCGCCCGCATGAGCGACGAAACCTGGGCGCGCCTTCGCAGCCAGGCGCGCCTGCAGGTCCTGACCGAACGCGACGGCACCGCTGCCCCGCACTTCGAAGTCGTCAACGCCTCGGCGCTCGGCGCGATGCCGCGGCCCGACCTCGGCGACATCTTCTTCGACTTCGAGGGCGATCCGCTGTACTCAGAGGCGCACGCCGACGGGCGGGTGTCATGGGGCATCGACTACCTGTTCGGCTGGGTCGACATGCGCGAGCAGTACACGGCGCTGTGGGCGCACGACCTCGCCTCCGAGCGCGAGGCGCTCGAGAGGTTCTGCGATGTCGTTGCGCTGCGCCGCCGGGCGAACCCGCACATGCACATCTACCACTACGCACCGTACGAGCCGACCCACCTTTCGGCGATGGCGGCGCGCCACGGCGTGCGCGAAGCCGAGGTCGATCGCCTCCTGCGCGACGAGGTCTTCGTCGACCTCTACCCGATCGTGAAGAACGCGGTGCGGGTCGGATCGCGGTCGTATTCGATCAAGAAGCTCGAGCCGCTGTACATGGGCGACGAGGTGCGCACACAAGACGTGCAGAAGGGCGACGACTCGATCATCCGCTACGTCGAGGCGCGTCAGCACGCCGCCGCCGGCCGAGACGCCGAAGCGCGCGAGATCCTCGATGACCTCGCTGACTACAACCGCTACGACTGCGTGTCGACGAGGCGGCTGCGCGACTGGCTGGTCGAGCGGGCGCGCGAATCACGCGCGCTGCCGGCCGCACCTGACGACCGCCGCACCGACGCCTACGAGCCGTCGCCCCGCGCCACCGCGCTGGTGGCGCGCGCAGACACATTGAGCGAGCAGCGACAGACGGCGGCACCGGCGGCAGCACCTCAGGACCAGCCCGCGTCATCGCAGGTCGACTCGAACCCGCAGCCCGGCGATAGCTCGTCGGTGCGCGACGAGGCCGCGCTTCGGCTCGCGGCCGCAGCGATCGACTACTACCCACGAGAGGCGCGAGCGTTCTGGCAGGCGCACTTCGAGCGCCTGCGCGAGCCGGTCTCGCTGTGGGCAGAGACGCGCGACGTCGTCGTGGTCGACGTGCGCCGATCCGAACTGATCGACGACTGGCACACGCCAGACGGCTCCCGCGCGCAGCGGCGTCGCCTCGAGGTGCGCGGATCCGTCGCCCCCGGTACGCGGCTGAGGTCCGGGGCGCGCCCGTTCGCGCTCTACGCGGCGCCCGCGCCGTTTCCGAACGAGGCGTCGAGCCGGTGGGTCCACGTGCCGCACGAGGTCGAGGTCGTCGAGGTGCTCGACGACGGAGCCGTCATCGACGAGTACGCGGTGGTGGGCGAGACCTGGCGCGAGCTGCCGCTCGCCCTGACCCCGGCCTCGCCGCCGCCCGCGGGCGCACAGCAGGGCGCGATCAACGAGTGGGCCGATGGGCTGCTGCGCGGTGAGAACCTCGTCGCAGCCGCCGACGGACCCTTTCCGATCGACCCGGCGACCGACATTCTGCGCGGGCTGAGGGCCGACCACCATTCCGGCCGCGTCGTGTCGCCGGCGATCGGCAGCGACATCGACGCGATCGTCTTCTCGCTGCTCAGCGTGCCGACCTACATCGCCGTTCAGGGTCCTCCGGGCACGGGGAAGACGTACGTCGGGTCGCACGTGATCGCGCGTCTGGTCAACGATCACGGGTGGAAGATCGGCGTGGTTGCGCAGTCGCACGCCGTCGTCGAGAACATGCTTGATCGTGTGGTGCAGGCGGGCGTGCCCGCGGGCGGCGTGGGCAAGGTGCTGAAGGGCGGTGAGCGACCCGGTGAGCAGTCGTTCACGGTGCTTCCGCGAAACGGCCTGTCGGCGTTTCAGCAGGGCAAGGCGAAGGGCTACGTCATCGGCGGTACCGCGTGGGACTTCGCGAACGTCACGCGGGTCGGGCGTCGCGCCCTCGACCTGCTCGTCGTTGACGAAGCCGGCCAGTTCTCGCTCGCATCGACCGTCGCCGTGTCGATGTCAGCGCGTCGGCTGTTGCTGCTCGGCGACCCGCAGCAGCTTCCGCAGGTCAGCCAGGGCACCCACCCCGCTCCGATCGACACCTCGGCCCTCGGATGGCTCATGCAGGGCGAGGCAGTGCTGCCGGCCGGGCACGGATACTTCCTCGCCCAGACCTGGCGGTTGCATCCCGACGTGGCGCGTCCTGTCTCCGAGCTGTCGTACGACGGGCAGCTGCGCGCGCGCAAGGGCACCGAGCGGCGCAGCATCGAGGGCGTGACGCCCGGTGTCCACCCCGTCCGGGTCGAGCACCACGGCAACGTCACCGAGTCGCCGGAGGAAGCCGAGGAGGTGCTGCGCATCGTGCGGGAATCGGTTGGCCGCACGTTCACCGACATCTCGATCGACGACGATCAGGTCGCCACGCCGCAGGTCGCGCGGCCGCTGACACAGCATGACGTGATCGTCGTCGCGCCGTACAACGCTCAGCAGCAACTGGTCGAACACACGCTCGCACGGGGAGGGTTCCCCGACGTGCGCGTCGGCACGGTCGACAAGTTCCAGGGGCAGGAGGCCGCGATCGCGATCCTCACGCTCGGTGCCTCTTCCGGGCGCGACGCGCCGCGTGGCCCCGAGTTCCTGCTGTTGCAGAACCGGCTCAACGTGGGCATCAGCCGGGCCAAGGTCGCGGCCTACGTTGTGCACAGCCCGGGCCTGCTCGACGACCTGCCGTTCCACGCGGAGTCGGTCGCGCGACTCAGCGCGTTCGCCCGCCTCGTGGGGCGCGCGTAGCCCGGAAGCGTCCGGGAGCGGCGGGTTACTCGGCCGTGCCGTAGAGGCGGTCGCCGGCGTCGCCGAGACCCGGCACGATGTAGCCCTTCTCGTTGAGGCGCTCGTCGAGAGCACCCAGCACGAGCGTGACATCGCGGTCGCCGACGAGGCCCTCGATCGCCTTCACGCCCTCGGGCGTGCCGAGCAGGCACACGGCCGTGACCTCTTCCGCACCGCGGTCGAAGAGGTACTTGATCGCGGCGGCGAGAGATCCACCGGTCGCGAGCATCGGATCCAGCGCGAAGCACTGCCGACCCGCGAGGTTGTCGGGCAGACGCTCGGCGTACGTGGTCGGTTTGAACGTCTGCTCGTCGCGCACAAGGCCGAGGAAGCCGACCTCTGCAGTCGGCAGCAGCTTCGTCATGCCCTCGAGCATGCCGAGCCCGGCGCGCAGGATCGGCACGACGAGCGGTTTGGGATCCGCGATCTTGACGCCCGTCGTCGTTGTGACCGGCGTCGTGATCTCGCACTCCTCGACGCGCACGTTGCGAGTCGCCTCGTATGCCAGAAGCGTCATGAGCTCTTCGGTCAGCTGACGGAACACAGGCGACGATGTCGTCTTGTCACGCAGAACCGAGAGCTTATGAGTGATGAGCGGGTGGTCGGCAATGTGCACGCGCATGCCGACAGGTTACTTCGCGCGCTTGCGAACTTCCGCCACGTACGGGGAATTCAGCCGATGTGCACGCGCCGATCGCCCGTAATCTGGAGGCATGACACCGGCCTCCCGCGACGTAGCCCTCATGCGACGTGCGCTCGCGCTTGCGGAGGAGGCCGGGCGCGTCGGGGAGGTTCCCGTCGGCGCGCTCGTGGCGGATCCGTGGGGCCGCGTGGTCGGATCCGGCAGGAATCTGCGCGAGGAGACGCACGATCCCTCTGCGCACGCGGAGGTCGTCGCCATGCGCGAGGCGGCTCGTGCGATCGGATCCTGGAACCTCGAGGGACTCACCCTGATCGTCACCCTCGAGCCGTGCCTCATGTGCGCGGGCACGCTGCTGCAGGCACGGATCTCGCGGCTCGTGTTCGGCGCATGGGATGAGAAGGCGGGCGCTGCCGGTTCCCTCTACGACGTCGTGCGCGATCGTCGGCTGCCGTATCGCGCCGAGGTCATCGGCGGTGTTCTCGAAGACGAGACCCGCGCCCCGCTCGAGCACTTCTTCCGCGCTCGCCGCTGAGTAGGTCGGGTACAGCCTGTGCCCTTCGCGCGGAAATGAGCCGCAACTGCGGAAGAAACCGGCGCTCGGATCCGCACGAGCGGCTCATCTCCGCAGATGCGGCTCAGACACCGTGGCGCCAGGATGTCGCGCGTGCGGCTCGGCCGTAGAGCCGCGTGCTATCGCAGCTGCGGCAGCACTTCCTCGCCGATGAAAGCGACGTGGTCGAGGTCGGTCATGTCCATGAGCTGGAAGTAGATGCGCTCGGCGCCCGCCTCGATGAGGCGTGCGGCGCGGTCGATGATCTCGCCGGCGGATCCGCTGAACGTGTGATCTTCTCGGAACGACGCGAGGTCCACGCCCGTCGCATCCGCCCGGCGCGCGAGGTCCGCCTCGTTCGCGCCCGCGAGCGTCGTGAGAGCGACGGTCGACTTCAGCGTCGCCGGGTCGCGGTCGATCGCCTCGCACGCGGCGCGCGCACGCGCCCATCGGTCACGCACGACGTCCTCCGCCTGGAAGGCGATGTTGAACTCCGTCGCGAAGCGCGCGGCGAGAGCAGGGGTGCGCTTGAGACCCGCACCGCCGACGATGACCGGCACCCGGTCCTGCGCCGGCTTCGGCAGGGCGGGGGAGTTCTCCAGCTGGTAGTGCGCGCCCTCGAACGAGAACGAGCCGCCGCGCGGGGCCGACCAGAGGCCGTTGACGATCTCGAGCTGTTCCTCCAGCAGGTCGAAGCGCTTGGCGGGAAAGGGGATGCCGTATGCGCGATGCTCGGCCTCGAACCACCCGGTGCCGAGACCGAGCTCGGCGCGACCGCCCGACATCTGGTCGACCTGCGCAACCTGGATCGCGAGCACGCCCGGCATGCGGTAGGTCACGCTGGAGACGAGCGTGCCGAGCCGCAGCGAACTCGTCTCGCGGGCGAGGCCGGCGAGGGTCGTCCAGGCGTCGGTCGGTCCGGGTTCCCCGGAGAAGTGCTCGCCCATCTTGAGGTAATGATCCGACCGAAAGTAGCCGTCGAAGCCGCTGCGCTCCGCCTGCTGCGCGAACGCGAGCTGCGTGTCGTACGTGGCGCCCTGCTGGGGCTCGGTGAAGACGCAGAATTCAGGTGTCGACATGGTTCGATTCTGTCAATCGCTCGACGGGAAGACGAATGCGGCGGTCGTCGGCTTCTCACCCGTCGTGTCGCGATACACATCGGGCTCGAGGTAGATGATCTTCGCCTGCGGCACGTGCGAGCGGATCCGCTGCTCGATCTCGTCGATATCGCGCGCCACCGCTCCGAGGGGCTTTTCGACCGGCAAGCCGATCTTCGCGGCGACCATGAGCTCTTCGGGCCCGACATAGAGCGTCTTGATGTGGATGACCTTCGGCGCGTCATCGCCCTGCTCGATCGCGTGGATGATGTCGGTCAGCTGCACCTTCGTCGCACCCTCGCCGACCAACAGGCTCTTCATTTCGATGCCGATGACTGCCGCGACGACGATCAGCAGCACGCCGATGGCGAGGGTCCCCGCCGCGTCGTACAGCGGATCGCCGGTGGCGACCGATGCTGTCACGCCCGCGAGGGCGAAGACGAGGCCGAGCAGAGCGGCGGAATCCTCGAGCAGCAGGATCGGCAGCTCGGGCGAGCGCGAACGACGGATGAACTGCCACCACGTCTGCTTCTGATCGCGTACGCCGTTCGCCTCCTTGATCGCGGTGCGCAGCGAGAGGCTCTCGAGAACGATCGCGATGACCAGGATCACGATCGGCAGCCACCACCAGGTGTCGCTGAGCTCGTGCGGATGCCGGAACTTGTCGATCGCTTCGTACACCGAGAACAGGCCGCCGACCGAGAACAGGATGATGCCGACGACGAACGCGTACACGTAGCGTTCGCGCCCGTATCCGAACGGATGGGACTCGTCGGCCTGCCTCTGCGCGCGCTTGCCGCCGAGGAAGAGGAGCACCTGGTTGCTCGAGTCGGCCACGGAGTGCACGGCCTCCGCGAGCATCGATGCCGACCCGGAGAGCAGCCACCCGATCAGCTTCGCGACCGCGATCCCCATATTCGCGAGGAACGCCGCGAGGATCGCTTTGCCACCACCGTGTGCACTCATGTCTCCGAGTGTAGGACGGCATGTACCGTGGGGTGCATGTCGCACGGTATTCCTTCAGTCGCGTTCCTCGGTGCCGGTTCCATGGGGGGCGCGATTCTGCGTGGGCTGGTCGCGAGCGGGATCCCCGTTGACGGCGGCATTCGCGTCACGAACCGCACGTCGGCCAAGGCCGAGACGCTCGCGCAGCTCGACGGCGTCACGAGCATCGCCCTCGAGGAGGATCCGCAGGGCAACGCGCGCGCGATCGACGGTGCGCGGATCGTCGTCGTGGGCGTGAAACCGTACATGATCGCAGACTTGATCGACGAGATCGCGCCGCACCTGCGCGACGATGCCATCATCGTGAGCATCGCCGCGGGGATTCCGCTCGAGCAGTTCGAGGAACGCCTCGGCGAGACGGCGGTGATCCGTTCGATGCCGAACACGCCGTCGACGGTGGGTCACGGCGTGACCGGCATCGCGGCCGGCACGCACGCTTCTGCTGACGATCTCGTCCTCGTCCGCACGCTGTTCGAGACGGTCGGCGCGGTGGTCGAAGTCGACGGCGACGACGGGATCGACGCGATCTCGACGATCTCGGGATCCGGCCCCGCTTACGTCTTCCTGCTGATCGAGAAGCTCGTCGAGGCGGCCGTGCATCAGGGCTTCGATCCCGATACGGCGCGCCTGCTCGCGTCGCAGACCTTCATCGGCGCGGCTCATCTGCTCGAATCGGACGACGCGGACCCCGCGGAACTGCGCCGCCGCGTCACGAGCCCCAAGGGAACGACGGAGAGGGCGGTCGAGGTGCTGCAGGGCGCCGACCTCGCGTCGCTGTTCACGACGGCGACGGACGCCGCCTACGCTCGCGCGAAGGAGCTCGCCGCCGAGGGCTGGCCGCCCTCCGGTGACGCAAACCCACGTTCGCGACCCGGCGCGGATCCATTTGCGTCACGGGAGGCGGAGGGCGGTTCGTTCCCGTGACGGAAACGCACCACACGACGGCGGCGCCGATCCGTTCGCGTCACCGGAAGCCGCTCCCGCCGTGGTCAGCGGTCGAGCGACGCGAACCGTTCGACGTTCTCGTTCGTGCCCGAAACGATGATCAGGTCGTGATTGGTCACGACGGTGTCGGCCTCGGCATAGCGGAACGGGCGCGCGGGCGACTTCACGCCCACGACCGTCACGTTGTACTTCGTGCGCACGCCCGACTCGGCGAGAGAGACTCCGCGGATGAACTTCGGCGGGAACATCTTCACGAGCACGAAGTCGTCGTCGAAGCGGATGAAGTCGAGCATGTGCCCGCTGACGAGGTGGGCGACGCGCTCGCCGGCCTCGCGCTCCGGATAGATCACGTGGTTCGCCCCGACGCGCGAGAGGATCTTGCCGTGCGACTGGCTCGTCGCCTTCGCCCAGATCTGGGGGACCTTGAGATCGACGAGGTTCGCCGTGATCAGCACGGACGCCTCGATCGACGACCCGGTCGCGACGACGGCCACGTCGAAGTCGGCGGCGCCGATCTGCTGCAGCGCCTCCATGTTGCGTGCGTCGGCCTGCACGGTGTGCGTTACGCGATCCGACCACTTCTGCACGAGGCCGAGATCGGCATCGACGGCCAGCACATCGCGATCGAGCCGGTCGAGTTCGCCGGCGCACGCCGCGCCGTAGCGGCCGAGCCCGATGACGAGCACGGGAGAATCGCTTCGGATCGGTTCAGCCAACGATCGGCCTTTCGACGGGCAGCGCGTACAGCTGCGATTTCGACGTCGCAGCGACGGCCGCGGCGAGAGTGACTGTACCAACGCGGCCCATGAAGATGGTCACCGCCATGACGTACAGCGCGGATTCGGGAAGATCCGCCGTGAGCCCGCTCGAGAGCCCCACGGTGCCGAACGCCGAGATGACGTCGAAGAGCACCTGCGCGATCGGCGCGTGCGTGATCTGAGCGACGACGATGGTCGCCAGCGCGACGATCGTTGCACCCCAGGCGAGAACGGCGACGGCGACGCGCTGCACATCGGAGGGGATGCGGCGACCGAAGATCTGAACCGACTGGCGCCCCTGCGCCTCCGACCAGACCGCGAGGGCGAGCACGGCGAGTGTTGTGACCTTGATTCCGCCGGCCGTCGAGGCGGATCCGCCGCCGACGAACATCAGCATCGAGCCGACCACGGTGCCGGATCCGTACAGTTCGCCGACGTCGACGAACGTGAACCCGCCCGACCGGGTCATGGTTGATAGGAAGAGCGACTGGAACACCGACTCGCCGAAGGGCATCGCGCCGAACGTATGCGGGTTGTCGTATTCGAGGATGAGGAACGCGCCCGCGCCGCCGATCAGCAGCAGTCCCGAGGTGATGAGCGTGAGCTTCACGTGCAGCGACCAGGTGGACGGACGCAGGATGTGCGCCTTCTTCGGGTGGAACAGGTGCCGCGACAGCGCGAAGAGAACGGGGAACCCCACGCTGCCGATGATCACCGCGACCATGATCACCGTCATGAAGGCGTAGTCGTCGGCGAAGACCGAGATCCCGCCGTCGTTCAGCGTGAATCCGGTGTTCGTGAACGCCATCGCGGCGTACATCGGCGAGACCCAGAGCGCCTCGAGCCAGCCGTACTTCGCGAGAACCGACGGGTAGATCGCGAGTCCGACGATGAGCTCGATGAGCACGGTCGACAGGGCGACGGTGCGCAGCAGCATGCCGACCTCACCCAGCCTGACGGCCTGTGACTCGTTCACGGCGCCGCCGTGCGCCCGCAGGGGATTCGTGTCACCGGCAGCGAGCAGCTTCGCCCGCAGGCCCATGCGCTTGGAGATGACGAGGCCGAGCATGGACGCGAGCGTGAGCGCGCCCATCCCGCCGATGTTGACGCCCACATAGATCACGGCTTCACCGAAGTGCGACCAGTGGGAGCTCATGTCGACACTGGACAGCCCCGTCACGCAGATGGTCGACACGGCAGTGAACAGGGCGTCGGCGAGCGGCGTGACGGAGCGATCCGCGGCGGCGATCGGAAGTGACAGCACGGCCGTGGTGACGAGGATGAGCGCGGCGAACACCGAGATCGCGAAGCGCGACGGCGAATGCGTCGTGATGAAGCGGAACCAGCGCCAACCGGCTCGCGTGACGTGCCTCATCGCGTCGCCGCGCGGCGCAGCCTGACTGCGTGGCATCCCCGTGCGCCTCTCGTCGTGACATAGGACAGCGCTCATCGTAACGCTGGTCGGTCCTAGGCATGTCGTACATGCCGTTCATGCCATACGCTGAGGGGCATGGCCGACATCTTCGATGTGATCGCCGATAGCACTCGGCGCGAGATCCTGCAGGTGCTGCTCACACGCGATCAGCACACGGAGGACGGCACGAGCGTGTCGCAGATCGTCGGTGAGCTCACCGTCAGCCAGCCGACCGTGTCGAAGCACCTCAAGGTGCTGCGCGAGGCAGGGCTCGTCACCGTGCGCGAAGAGGGCCAGCATCGCTACTACCGCGTCGACGCGCGCCCGCTCGAGCAGGTCGACGACTGGCTGATGCCGTTCTTCGTCGATGAGGCCGAGCTCGCCGCGGAAGCGACGACGTCGATCTTCGCGCCGCTTCCCGAGCCCGCGTCGAAGCTGGCCGAGTCGCTCGGCCGCACCGCGGCCGTCGTGCAGACCGCACTCAAGCGCCTCGGCGCGTAGAGCGCCCCTCGCGGATCTCGTCACGAGACCGCACGAGAGGGCGCCCCTCATCACCGGCGCCCGGCCTTGTGTCGGAACAGCCACGCGCCCCACACCGCGGCGACGGCGACGATGCCGACGCACCACACAATGGCCTGAAGAGGCATCGTGCCCGCGTCCGTTCCGAGCAGGAGGGCGCGGATCGTCTCGATGACGGGCGTGACGGGCTGCACCTCCGCGACGGCTCGGAGCCACCCCGGCATTGTGTCGAGCGGAACGAAGCCACTCGACAGGTAGGGCAGGAACAGCAGGATGAAGCCGTACCCGCTGGCGGCCTCCGCGGACCCCGCCGCGAGGCCGATCGCCGCGAACAGGTATGTGATCGCGAAGATCCACAGCGCGATCACGGCGATCGCGCCGATCCATTCGAGCGGCGATGCCGTCGAGCGGAAGCCGATCGCGAGGGCTACCAGCACGACGACGCCGGTCGCGACCAGGTTGCGGGTGAGCGAGGCGACCACGTGTCCCGTGAGCACCGCGCCGGACCGCAGGGGCATCGTGCGGAGCCGGTCGATGATGCCGCCGGTCATGTCGTTCGCGACGAACGTCGCGGTGGTGGCCGCGCCGAACCCGGCGCAGGTGAGAATCGTGCCGGGCACGACGTAGTCGACGTACCCGCCGGTCGGATCGATCGCGCCGCCGAACACGTACGTGAACATCAGCATCAGCGTCACCGGCAGGGCGACCGACATGATGAGGGACTCGGAGTCGCGCAGGGAATGGCGCAGGCTGCGGCCGATGAAGACCGCCTCTGCGGTGAGCCCGCCGATGCGGGGACGGGCGGCGATGGCGGTCATGCGAGCTCCTTCTCGGTGAGGGCGAGGAAGACGTCGTCGAGAGTGGGGCGCACAAGGGCGATGTCGCCCTCGAGGCCGGTGCGCTCGATGTCGTCGAGCGCACGACGCAACGAGGCTACCGAGCCGTCGGTCGGCGTCTCGCGCAGCAAGGATCCGTCGGCGCCGCGCAGCTCGACGGATCCGCCGCCGACGCGTCGCTTCAGCTCATCGGCGGTGCCGAGCGCGGCGATTCGGCCGTCGTGCAGCACCGCGATGCGGTCGGCCAGCTGGTCGGCCTCTTCCAAGTACTGCGTGGTGAGGAACACCGTCGTTCCGGCATCGGCGAGCGAAGAGATGATCGCCCACAGTTCGCGGCGACTGCGCGTGTCGAGCCCGGTCGTCGGCTCGTCGAGGAAGCAGACCTCGGGCCGCACCACGAAGCTCAGCGCGAGGTCGAGGCGGCGGCGCATGCCGCCCGAAAAGGCGCCGACCCGGCGATCGTGCGCGCCCGCGAGATCGAACCTCTTGAGCAGCTCCGTCGCACGCTCGGCCGCCTCGCGACGCGTGAGCCCCGAGAGTCGGCCGAACATCGCGAGGTTCTCCCGCGCGGTGAGGATCTCGTCGACCGCCGCAGACTGGCCGGTGAGCGAAATGCGGCGCGTCACGGCGACCGGGTCGGCGCCTGTGTCGTGCCCCGCGACCGCGGCGGATCCGCTGTCCGGACGCACGAGCGTGGTGAGGATGTTCACGAGCGTCGTCTTTCCGGCGCCGTTGGGCCCGAGCAGGGCGAAGATCTCGCCGCGTTCGACGCGGAGGTCGACGCCGTCGAGCACGACGTGCGACCCGAAGCGCTTGCGCAGCGCCCGGATCTCGATGGCGGATGTCATGGTCGTCCTTTCTGTTTACATGCGAAACTGTTTATGACAGTAACACACTGTTTATGACATATACACGCCTAGACTGGGCACATGCAGGAAGACACCGAGCTCCCCCGCGGCATCGCCCTCGCCTGGGGCGTCGCCGTGAATCCTCAGCGCGGACCGAAGCGCGAGATGAGCGTCGAGCGCATCGTCGAGGCCGCGGTCGACCTCGCCGACGCCGAGGGCATCGGGGCGGTGTCGATGGCGGCCGTCGCGAAGAAGCTGGGATTCACTCCCATGTCGCTGTACCGGTACGTGACGGCGAAGGACGACCTGTTGTTGCTGATGCAGGAGGAAGCCACCGGCGTTCCCTCGCTCGCATACCGGGGCGTCGAGGGGTGGCGGTCGAAGATCGGCGTGCTCTTTCGGGAACAGGTCGAGATCTACCTGCGGCATCCCTGGATCCTGTCCCTGCCGATCGCGGGTTCGCCCGTCACTCCGAACAGCTCTCATTGGCTCGAGGCAGGTCTCGAGGCGGTCCATGAGCTGCCTCTGAACCTCGAAGAGCGGCTCAGCGTCGTGCTCGCGGTGACGGGGGCGGCACGCTGGCAGGGCATGGTGTACGCGGGGTACGACGGGGCCGCCCGCGAATCGGGGCGCTCCCACGATGAGGTCGCCCGCGCCGAGCACGACCTGTACGACCAGGTGATCGATGCCGACGAGTACCCGAGGCTGCGCGAGCTGATCGACTCGGGCGCGTTCGTCTCCGACACCGATCCGCTCCGATTCGGTCTGGAGCGCACGCTCGACGGCATCGAGGCTCACCTCGAGGGCCGCACCGAGGCGGCCAGTCCGCCACTGCCCGACGACAGCGACCTCGACGTCGCCGACGACAAGAAGTACCGCGCGGCGGCGCGCGCGACGACCGCGGCGGAGAAGGACGTGCGGGCCGCCGAGAAGGTACTGCGGCAGGCGCGCCGCGCACAGACACAGGCACTCCGCGAGGCGCGGGAGCGCCTCGCGGAGTGATCTGCGCTTCGGAAGGCGTCAGTCGCTCTCGTTGTCGTCGCCGACGTCGCCTTCGGCCTGCGAAGGGTGGCCGTCTGCCGCGGCATCCGTGCCGTCGGCCTCGTCGGGGTCGCCGCCGTCAGCGGGGCTCGGATGTCCCTGGGGCCTTCCTGCCGGGTTGGTCGTCATGATGCATTCCTCTCTTCGTCGTCGGTCTCTTCCATGCGCGCGTACGCCTCGAGCAGCTCGCGAGCATGTGCGTTCGATCTCGGCTCGGCTCGGAGGCCCTCGCGCATCGTCGCGAGCTTCTGCCGGCCATGCGGGAACGGCGGCAGCAGCGGAACGTCGGGATCGGTCATGGCCTCGATCACGACCGGCACGTCGCTCGCGAAGGCTTGATCGAGCACCGAATCGATCTCGTCGGCAGCGCTGATGCGCAGTCCGCGCATGCCCAAGAGCTCGGCATAGCCGGCGAAATCGAAGCGGGGCACATCCTGCGACGCGACGAAGCGCGGATGCCCCTCCATCTCGCGCTGCTCCCAACTGACCTCGGCGAGGTCGAGGTTGTGCAGCACCAGCACGACGAATCGTGGGTCCGCCCAGCTCGAGAACCGCTCCGCGACCGTCACGAGCTCGGCATTACCGAGCATCTGCATCGCGCCGTCTCCCGCGATCACGGCGACGGGACGTTCGGGAGCGGATTCCTTCGCGGCGATGCCGTAGGGCACCCCGCAGCCCATGCTTGCGAGCGTGCTCGACAGATGCGCTGCGACGCTCGACGGCAACCGCGTCTGCCGCGCGTAGTGATAGACGCCGCTGCCGACGTCGATCGCGAGCTGCGTGTCGCGGCCGAGACGCTCGCCGAACCGCCGCACGACGAGTTCGGGGTTCGTGGGATCCGCGGGCACATCCGCGCGCTGACGGGAGATATCGTGCCATCTGCGCACCTCGCGCTCGACCTCGTCGCGCCAGGGGGAGTCCTCCCGCGCGCGCACCCGCTTCGTCAGCTCGGCCAGCGCGTAGCTGCTCTCGCCGACGACACCGACATCGACCGGATAGCGGTCGCCCAGCACCGACGGGTCGATATCGATCTGCACGGCGCGAGCCTGCCCCGGGGGCGGATAGAACTCGCTCCACGGGTCATGGGAGCCGACGATCACGAGCGTGTCGCAGGCCTGCATCATCTGCGCAGACGCCGTGGTGCCGAGATGCCCCATCGTGCCGGCGACCAGCGGATGCTCCTCGTCGACGTACGGCTTTCCCAGGAGGCTCGTCGTCACGGCGGCGCCGATGCGCTCCGCGAAGGCCAGAACCTCGTCCTGCGCGTGCTTCACCCCGCGCCCGGCCAGGATCACGGGCCGCTCGCCCGCGTCGATCAGCGCCGCGGCCGCGTCGAGATCCTCGTCGCGCGGGATCGTGCGGCCCTCCGCCCACAGCGGGGCGGATACGAGCTCGCCGTGCTCCTGTCCCAGATCGGGGGCGGGCGCAGACTGCACGTCATGGGGGAGGATCACGACAGCGGGCCCTGAGGTCGCGAGGGCGGAGCGGAATGCGCGGTCGAGCACCATGGGCATCTGCTCGGGAGTCGACACCATGTGCACATAGGGCGCGGCCACATCGCGGAACAGGGCCTGCAGGTCGATCTCCTGCTGGTAGTCGGACCCGAGCACGCTCGTGTGCTGCTGCGCGACGATGGCGACCACGGGCACGCTGTCGAGCAGCGCGTCGTACAGCCCGTTCAGGAGGTGGACCGCCCCCGGACCCTGCGTCGAGGCGACCACGCCGACGGATCCGCGGTACTTCGCTTCCGCGCAGGCCATGAATGCTGCGCCCTCCTCGTGCTTCGTCCGCACGAACATCGGCGCTCCCGCGCGGCGCAGCGCTCCCAGCAGCGGATTCGCGCCGTCGCCCGCGTATCCGTAGATCCGCTCGACTCCCCAGTCGGCGAGGCGTTCGACCACCACGTCAGCGACGTGCTTCGTTGCGTTCTGCTCTGCCATGCGCTCCTCCGTGTTCTCGCCGGTCATGAGCCCACCCTCCCGGCGCCCGATCAATGGCGCACGGGGGTGGACTCAGCGCCGAAGAGGGGGTAGGCGACGCCCTACCTCCTCGCACGGTGCGTCGTCAACCTCCTCGCCAGAGCGCAGCGGTTCGTCATACGGTGGCCGCATCCAGGCCAACAGAAGCGACGACATCGGGCGTCGCGCGGCCTGAGAGCGCAGGACAGGAGACCTCATGAGTGACCTCGCCGATTTCGTTTCACTGCTCGCAGAACCGGGACCATGGACCTTCGCGTACTGCGATGGTTCGCGGCGAGAACTCAGCCGTTCCGACCTCGAGCACGACCTCGAGCGGGCGGAGGCTCCCGACGACGACGTCGATCAGCTGCTGCGCGCATTCGATACCGGGTCGGCCTCGCGCATCGCGTCATCCGTGCGCTACATTCTCGTTCGGGACGGAGAGGTGATCGTCAACGCGACGCTTGCCGGGCGCCGATGCCGTCGGGAGTTCGCCGGTCACGATTCGGTCCCGCCCGTGCTGCCGATGCTGTGGCATGGGCGCGACTTCGCGGCGTCGGCGCTGCGCGGCGCCGGAAGCCCCGACACGCACGTGAGGATCGGCGGCACCGAAGCCGTCCTCGAGGCTGTGCAGCGCGGTCAGGTCGCGACACTGCTGCTCGATGTGCGGATGTGGACATCGGAGAAGACGCTCGAGGCGCTCGCGACCGAGCCCTGGGTGGGCGATCGCGAGCGCACCGATATCGCCGGGTACGGGCCCGTCGCGGTCGCCGAAGCGCTCGCGCGCGCGGCGCTCCTCTCCGGTGCGCGGGTCGTCGTCGAAGAGCACGCGGATGAGATCGCCCGCTCCGCTCGGGCAGCCCGCCCGCCGCGCGCGATCCTCTATGAGCCCGTCCACGAGCCCGCCGCGCCGCAGGTGCCGGCACTGGCTGCATGATGACGACGCTTCTCATTCTGGGTGCCTCCGGCGACCTCACCTCCCGGCTGCTGCTTCCCGCGGTGGCGCAGCTGTTGCAGCGTGATCCGGATCTCGATATCGACCTGCGCGGTGCGGGGAACGATCCGTGGGACGACGAGAGATGGCGACGCGCCATCGACGAATCCTTCGCGTCCGCGGGCGGCGCCGACGTCACGAGCCGCATTTCCGGTACGCGGTACACAACGGCCGACATCACGCGAGTCGACGATCTCGCGGGTCTCGTCGCCGATGTCGACGATGAGCTGGTGCTCTATTTCGCGGTGCCGCCGGCGGTGGCGGCGGCGGCATGCGAAGCGCTCGCCGAGGTGACGCTGCCGGAGAAGACGATTCTCGCTCTCGAGAAGCCGTTCGGCAGCGACGAAGCAGAGGCACGGAGCCTCAACGCCACGCTCGCCCGCCTCGTGCCTGAGAACCAGGTGTTCCGCGTCGACCATTTCCTCGGTCGCTCCACGTTGCTGAGCGTGCTGGGCGTGCGCTTCGCGAACCGCATCGTCGAACCGCTGTGGTCGGCGGACCACGTCGAGTCGGTGCTGGTGCGATTCGATGAGTCGCTCGCGCTCGAGAACCGCGCCCGGTACTACGACAGGGCGGGCGCGATGGTCGACATGCTGCAGAGCCACCTCCTGCAGGTGCTGGCGGTGCTCGCGATGGAGTCACCCGCGACGCTGGGAGAGCGCGATCTGCGCGACGCGAAGGCGGCGGCGCTGCGGGCGACGCACGTGTGGAACGACGATCCCGTGCGCGCGTCGCGCAGAGCGCGATACACGGCGGGACGCATCGGCGAGCGCGAGCTGCCGAGCTACGTCGACGAACCCGGTGTGGATCCGGAACGCGAGACGGAGACTCTCGCCGAACTCGTGTGCGAGGTGCGCACCGCCCGCTGGCGGGGCGTGCCGTTCACACTGCGCTCGGGCAAAGCGCTCGGAGAGGACTGCGCCGAGATCGTGGTGCGCTTCTCGCCCGTGCGCCACATTCCCGACGGGCTCACCGGTGAGGCGCCGGATGGCGGCGTGCTGCGTTTCTCGCTCGGCCCCGACGCCATGTGGCTCGACGTCAACGTCAACGGCCGCGACGACCCGTTCGCGCTGCGGCGCGAGACGCTCAGCCTCGAGCTGGGCGAGGGCGGAGTGCGCGCCTATACGGAGGTGCTCGGCGAGATCCTCGACCGCGACGTCACTCTGTCGGTTCGTGCCGACTCGGCGGAGGAGTGCTGGCGCATCGTCGAGCCCGTGCGCACAGCCTGGCAGCGGGGCGATGTTCCGCTCGAGGAGTACCCGGCCGGGTCGCATGGCCCGCAGGAGTGGTCGACGTCGGCACCGCCGGGAGGAGCCTGATGACCCGTCGGATCCCGGTCAGCCGGCAGGTGCTCGTCGCGGTCGCGCTGCTCGTCGCGGTCGCCGCGATCGCGGTCGGCGGCTCGCTCGCCAGCACCGAGAACGTCGACGGCTGGTACTCCGGCGTGGACAAGGTGCCGTGGAACCCGCCGAACTGGCTGTTCGGCCCGGTGTGGAGCGTGCTCTACCTGTTCATCGCCACGGCGGGATTCCTGCTCTGGCGGCGGGCTGCGTCCGACGGCCGCACGTGGGACCCGGTGCTCACCGTCTACGTCGTGCAGCTCGCGCTCAACGCGGCGTGGACGCCCATCTTCTTCGCCGGTTACCCGATCGTCGGCGAGGCCGCGTGGTGGATCGCCCTGGGCGTGATCCTGGCACTCATCGTCTCCGTCGTCGTGCTCATGGGCTTCGCCACGACCCGTTCGAAGACGGCCGGGTGGCTGCTCGCGCCCTATCTGTTCTGGATCCTGTACGCGTCGACGCTGAATGCCGGAGTCGCGGCTCTCAACTGATCGCGCGGTCGAATCCCATCGCGTAGGCGCGTGCGGCGAGCCGGACTGCGGAGGTCGCCGCAGCCATGCGGACCGCCCCCACGGCACACGTATGCGCGGAACGGGTTCGGCCGCGGCCGAGTGCCGTGTTCAGCGCCGCGAGGCGCGCAGCCGTGCGTGCGGAGGCGAGCCGGTCCCGCTCCCAACGTGCGAGGTGCGCCGCGTCCGCCGGGTTGCGCAGCCACCGCGCGAGCGCCGGTGCGAGGGACGCCGCGTCGAGGAGTCCGAGGTTCATGCCCTGACCGCCGATCGGGCTGATCTCATGCGCCGCGTCGCCGATGGCGAAGAGCGGCCCGTGCCGCAGGCGATCGAGCACGACGTGGCGGATGCCGAACCACGTCGCGGTCTCGACCCGGGCCGCGAGGTGCTCGTCGCCCATGCGCTCGGCGACGGCGCGGCGGAGCTCATCGGTCGGATCGCCGACGCCCGCATGCCAAGCGACGAGTCGTCGCCCGCCGCCCGGCAGCGGGAACGACTCGACGACGCCCGCCCGGTCGAGCGTGATGACGGCCGTGTCGGGCGGCTGCGAAGGCGCGTCGGACACGTCGGTCATCACATAACGATCGGGTGCTGACCGGGGCCGTGCGTGATCGAGGGCCGCCGCGAGGCGACGGTCGCTGCCTGTCGCGAGCACGATCGCTCGGGCGCGGATCTCGGTCTGGGCCTCACCTCGGCGATACAGCGCCACCGCCTCGTCGCCCTCCGCCGCAATGCGCGTGACCTCGCAGCCGCGGTCGGCCCGCGGCGCGCCGATGGCGAGCGCCGCCTCGGTGGTCGCCTGCGCAGCCGTGGCGACGAAGCCGAAGCGCGCCCCGCGATCGTCGAATCGCACGGCGCCCACGGGGCGCCCGCCGGCGGTCGCGATCCCGCGGGTGACGCGTGCTGCGCGGGCGAGGATGCGCTCGGTCGCGCCCGACGCCTCGAGTGCGCGCATCGTCGGCGGGTGCAGCCCGATGGCGCGCGTGCCGGGAGCGGGCTCGGAGCGACGTTCGAGCAGTACGGCGTCGACGCCGCACCGCGTCAGCTCTGCTGCGAGGAACGTCCCCGCCGGTCCCGCGCCGACGACGACGACATCGACGTCGATCATGACGTGTGCACGGGGCGGTGCACCGCGAGCAGGCGAAAAGGAGCGGGGCGTTCGACGCTCCAGCCGGGTGGGAGCGCCTCCGCAAGCTCGTCGGCCGTGTAGCTGCGGCGGATGCTGGCAAGTCCGTCGACCCGCACGAACGACCCCGGCGCGATCGGTGCCGCGCCCACCGAGAACAAGCTGTAGGCCAGACGGCCGCGGGCGATGTCCGAGTGCACACTGATGCGTTCGCCGAGCACCGCCGAATCGGCGAGCAGTCCGTCGAGCTCGTTGCTGGTGAGATGGTGCAGGACGTGGTTCGAGACGACGATGTCGAAGCGCTCCTGCGCCGCGATCAGATCCCGGCTGTGCGCCTGACGGTAGCGCACGTGGGGCGCCCGCTTCGCCGCATCGATCGCGCGCGGATCCGGATCGATGCCGACACCCTCCGCGGCGAAGCCGTCGGCGCGAGCCGCACGGACGAGGAAGCGCAGCACATCGCCGCCGCCGCAGCCCACGTCGAGGATCCGCGGGCTCCGTCCGGTATGCGAGAGAGCGTCGAGCTCGGGGCGCAGATATCGGCGGTACACGGATCTCCATCGGGCGACCGCCAGATTGACGAGCTCGAGTCTGGCGTAGGTGCGGCGCAGCGTCTGTGCCGAGCACGACGGATCATCCATCCTCTCCGTCAGGTGCTCAGCGCGCGCCGCCAGGCTCATGCGCGGGTCCCGACCGCGCGCGTGAGGGCGATCGTCTCCACGGTGAGCCCGGGGCCGAAGCACAGACCCGCGACCCGAGCACCGTCCGGGAGCGCATCGTTCTCGAGGATCCGCTGCAGGATGAACAGGATCGTCGCGCTCGACATGTTGCCGTATTCGCGCAGAACCTCGCGGGAATCGGCCATGGCTTCATCCGGCAGGCCGAGGCCGGACTGCACGTGGTCGAGCACGCTGCGCCCGCCCGGATGCACGGCCCACGCATCGACCGCGTCCCTCGGATCGACTCCCTCGCCGAGCATCGCGGTCGCGACTCCCGCGATCTCCCTCCCGATGATGCGGGGCACCTGTGCGGTGAGGCGCATCTCGAAACCATGGTCGCCGATCGTCCAGTCCATGTCCTCCTCGCCCTCAGCGGTGATGGCCGTCGAGAAGTCGCCGATCTCGAGCGTCGGCGCCGCGGTGCGCGGCTCCGCCGACGTGACGATCGCGGCGGCCGCGCCATCGCCGAACACGGCCGAGGCGACGATCTGCTCCGGGTCGCTCGACGAACGGATATGGAGCGAGCAGAGCTCGGTGCAGGCGACGAGCACGACGGATCCGGGCTGAGCCGCGCAGATCCGGGCCGCAGCCCGCAGCGCCGGAAAGGCCGCCGCGCAGCCCATGAAGCCGATGTGCGTGCGCTCGGCCGAGGAGGGGATGCCGAGATCGCGCACGAGCCGGAAGTCCGGCCCGGGCGCGAAGAAGCCCGTGCACGACGCCGTCACGACGTGCGTCACCTCCGCGGGCGAGAAGCCGCTGCGCGTCAGGGCATCACGCGCGGCCGTCTCCGTGAGCGGGGGTGCGGTGCGACGGTAGAGCGCGTTCCGCTCGCCGGTGCTCGGCGAATGCAACCGGCCGTCGGCGTCGGCGAACGCGGTGTCGCCGCTGCCGATGCTGCCGATCACGGAATAGCGCGTATCGATCGCAGACTGGTCGAACGCGGCGCCGATGAGGCGCGCCGCCAACCGGTCGACCCCGGGCTGCGCGCGGAAGAAATCGCGCGTCGCGGGCTGGGAGAGTGCGGCGTCGGGTGTCGCCGTGCCGATGGACACGAGGTGTGCGGTCATGAGCCTCATCCGATCAGGGTTCGCCGCTCGCGCAGAGGGGGTTGACGCGATGGGAGGAGGACGGAACCCTCCTCCCACGGGTCGATCAGCGCCCGGAGACGGCCTCGCTCACGGCGGTCGGACCGTCGTATTCTCGGTCGGGAATACCTTCGAGGGCGTCGAGCACGTCGTCGTCGGCGCCCGAATCACGTGCGGCGTCGCAGATCGTCTGCTTGCTCGCGGGGTAATCGATGCCGCCCAGGAACTTCTGGACCTGGATCGGGTTCGGCGTATCGCTCATCGTCTTGTCCCTTCTCTTTCTCGATGATCCTCCGCCGGTCGGCGGAAGACGATGTCGCGCGCCTCGACGCGGCGGTCCGAGATCGTCGTGGGCGCCTCGAGGTGCACGGCCCCGCTCGGAAGCACGCCGGCGCCTCCGTCGCGCTCCATGACTCGCCACTCCGCGGCCACATCCTCGCCCGCGTGGCGCTCGGGCAGTTCCGGCCAGAAATCGAAGCCTCCCGCTGCGACGAGACGTGAACGGTCGTAGAGCACGCAGCCGCCGATCCATGCGATGCGGTACGCGCGCGGATCGTCTTCGACCGCGTCGTGCTCGGCGGCCGCATGCACGAGATTCGCCGCGTTGTGCAGCGGCCAGCGATCGAACGCTTCGCTCTCGGGGCGCACGCGCTCGGCGCGCACGGGGCCGTCCCAGAACTCCAGGCTCTCGCGCTCGTGGGGTCGCGAGTGCGCGAGGTACGACAGGCCCTGCGGGGCGAATCCGACGAAACCGCCGCCGAAGCGGGTGAGAGCCTGGTCGAGTCGGGCGAGCGCTCCGGGTTCGAGCCAGACGTCGTCATCGAGGTACAGCACGCGAGGGGCCGCCGACTGCTCGAGCAGGAACTGACGCTGCTCGGCCATGCCGCGTCGCGGCAGGTGCGGGACGACGTCGACGCCGCGTCCCTGCGCCCGCAGCACGCGGATCATGGACTGCGCCTCCGGGCCATCGATCTCGTCGGCGAGCGACTGGTCGCTGATGATCACGCGGAACACCGGATCGTCCTGTGCCGCGAGGCCTGCGAGCGTGACGGCGAGAGCCGCGGACCGACCGGCGAACGGCACCAGCACGTCGATCTCCGGCTCGGTGAGCGGCGGTGCCTCGGCCCACCGGCCGGTTCCGCGGCGGCTGCTCATCGCACACCGCTCCCCGCAGCGGCTTCGCGGATCCGACCGATCATGCGCGTCGTCGAGTGATCGGCGACGTAATCGAGGATCGCGACCTCTGCGCCGATCTCGTCGACCGCGGTCGTCTCGGCCAGCATCTCCGGCGTGTAGTCGCCGCCCTTCGCGTACACATGCGGTCGCAGCCGTCGGATGAGCTCGCGGGGGGTGTCCTCCCGGAAGATCGTCACATAGTCGACGCAGGCGAGCGCCGCGAGCACGCTGGCGCGGTCGCGCTCGCTGTTGACCGGACGCTCCTCGCCCTTCAGCCGGCGCACCGACGCGTCCGCGTTGACGGCCACGACGAGCACGTCGCCGAGCTGGGACGCCTGCCGCAGCGAGCTCGTGTGTCCGCGGTGGAGCACATCGAAGCAGCCGTTCGTGAACACGATGCGCTCGCCGCGGAGGCGGTGCTCGGCGAGGCGGGCCTCGAGGTCGTCGGCTTCCATCACGGTCTCATCGGCGCGCAGCGCATGCTCGTCGAGCTCGTCGAGCCCGCACACGCACGTGCCGGTGCGCTGCACGGCGATATCGGCGGCGCACTGCGCGAGGGCGACCGCGCCCTCGAGCGGTTCGCCGGCGGCATGCGCCGCGGTGAGCGCGGCGACGAACACGTCGCCGGCTCCCGAGGCCTGCTTCTCGGGGGAGGGGTGCGCGTGCGTGCGAACGGGGGCGGCACCGGACCGCAGCAGCACGGTGCCGCTGCGGTCGAGCGTGACGACCGCCGTACGTGCGCCGGCCGCCTCGCGGATCCGGTCGGAGAGCGCCGCGGCTCGATCGGCGCGCTCTTCGCCGGATCCGAGCGGGCGGCCCGCAAGCAGCTCCGCTTCAGCGGCGTTCGGCGTGACGATGTCGGGCCGAAGATCACGCAGCCGGCGCGCATCGTGGGCGTCGACGATGCGCAGCGCGGGCCGAGCAAGCTGCGCGAGCTCTGCGACGAGGCCCTCCGAGAGCACTCCTCCGTAGTCGCACACGACCTGAGCGTCGGCGTCGGCGCTCGCCTCGCGCGCGTCGACGACGAGCTGTGCGAGCGCCTGTTCGGGCCAGGGACCGGCCTCGCGGTCGTCGAGACGCACGATCACCTGATCATCGGCGGAGATGCGGATCTTCGTCGTGGTGCGCGCTCCCGGCACGCCGCGCACGCGCGTGACGTCGATTCCGGCCTGCGCCATGCGCTCGCGCAGGATCCGTCCCTCCTCGTCATCGCCGACGATGCCGACGGAGCAGACCTGCGCCCCGAGCGCGGCGAGGTTGACGGCCGTGTTCGCGGCGCCGCCGGGCACGTACTCGCGGGAGGCGAGATCGACCACAGGGGCGGGGGCTTCGCGCGCGATGCGCCCGATGTCGCCCGTCCACCAGCCGTCGAGCAGCAGATCTCCGATCACGACGACGCGAGGTGCTCGCTCGCGGATCCGTGCGGTTCCCGTCGCCTGCGCCATGATGTGCTCTCCTTCGTCGAGTGCGTGTGTCCCCTCCATACCCCGGCGTCGTCGATCTCACACGATCGGGTTTGCAACCCGGTCGGGGCGGGAACGGACCAGGGTATGACGACGCCCGCGCCGACCCTCTCGCCCCTCCCCGAACCGTTCGATGACGTGCGCCGCATCGCGGTGCTGCGAGGTGGGGGCCTCGGCGACCTGCTGTTCGCGCAGCCCGCGATCGCCTCGCTCGCCGCCGCCTATCCCGACGCCGAGATCGTGCTGCTCGGTTCGCGCGCCGCGGGTGACCTCTTCGTGCCCGGTGCACCGCGTGCTTTCGGCGCGCCGCACCGGGTGGTTCTTCTGCCGCGCTTTCCTGGCGTCACGGCGCCGCCCGAGACCGAGGAACCGCGCGAGAGCGCGCGCTTCGTCGACGAGCGCCGGTCCGAAGAATACGACCTCGCCGTACAGCTCCACGGGGGCGGGCGGTACTCCAATCCCTTCCTGCTCTCGCTGGGCGCGCGTCACACCGTCGGCACCCGCACCCCGGATGCCGCAGCACTCGAGCGCATGCTCGATTACGTCTACTACCAGCACGAGGTGCTGCGCGCGCTCGAGGTGGTCGGGCTCGCGGGCGCCCCGCCCGTGCTGCTCGAGCCGCGCGTCGATGTCGAGGATCGGGTGCACGAACCGCGAGGAAATGCTCCCGTCGTGGCGATCCATCCCGGCGCGACGGATCCGCGTCGCCGCTGGCCCGCCGATCGTTTCGCGGCCGTCGCGCGGGGCCTCGTGGCCGACGGCGCGCGGATCCTGCTCGTCGGCGGCGCCGAGGACGTTCCGTTCTGCGCGGAGATCCGCGAGCGGGTCATCGATTCGTCGCCCGGATCCGCCGTGCGCATCGACGATGCGAGCGGGCGGATGGGGCTGCGGGAGCTCGCATCGGCGCTCGCTGCCGCCGACCTCATGGTCGGCAACGACAGCGGTCCGCGGCATCTGGCCCAGGCGGTGGGCACGCCGACCGCCTCGGTGTACTGGTTCGGAAACGTCGTCAATGCGGGTCCGCTGTCGCGCGGAGCCCATCGGATGCAGATCGCGTGGACGACGCGCTGCCCCGTGTGCGGCCGCGACTGCACCCAGGTCGGCTGGACGGCCGAGCGATGCGAGCACGACGTCTCGTTCGTCGCCGAGGTGACGCCGGACGCCGTGCTCGCGGATGCGCGTCAGCTCATGGCCACGACGGCTCCTGTTCGGGGCAGATGACGAGCTCGCGCACCTCGCACCCTTCGGGCTGCTGCAGCGCGAAGACGATCGCGCGCGCGGCCTCCGACGGATCGTTGAGCTGCGCGTCCGGGCCGGGCTTGTACTGATCCGGCCGGTCGTCGAAGAATGCCGTGCGCATGCCGGCAGGGATGATGGTTGTGAGGCCCAGCCGGCCGCTCGTCTCCGCCGCCAGCGCACGGGCGAAACCCAGCACTCCGAACTTCGACGCGCAGTACGCGGTGGCATCGGAGACGCCGCGCAGCGCGAGGGACGAGGCCACGATCACGACGCGGCCGTGCACGCTCTCGATGTGCGGCAGCGCTGCCCGCACGGCCGATACCGTTCCGAGCAGGTTCACGCCGATCACTCGCTCCCACTCGACGGCGTCGACCTCGTCGAGCCGGCCGCACCGGTCGATGCCCGCGGCGGTGACGATCGCGTCGATGGTGCCGAGCTCGGTGGCGAGCTCGGCGACCGCCTGCTCGACCTCGGCTCTCGACGACACATCGGCCTGCACGGCGGGCACGGCGGGCACGGCGGCGCCGTCGCGGTCTGCGGGCCGGTCGCGGTCGATGACGGCGGGGCGGCCGCCGGCTTCGCGCACCGCGTCGACGACCGCGGCGCCGAGGCCTGAGGCGCCGCCGGTCACGATCACGTTTCCGACGGGGCGGGGAAAGGACGTCGTCATGTGTCTCTCCTTCGTATGTTCGGCGCCGTCACGGTGCGGTGACGAGCGCGGTGGGGATCGGCGGTTTCGCGCCCTCGAGGGAGCGCACTCCGCCGACGGCGAGGTATTCGGACGCGCCGCGCACGGCTGCGCCCACGGCTTCGACGAGGTCGCCGCCATCGGCGAGCGCGCAGATGGCGCTCGCGGCGAAGCGATCGCCCGCACCGCAGGGGTCGTGCGTCGCGACGCTGTCGGTGGCGAACCATCGGTGCTCGGCGAACCCGGCGCGCGCGAGCACGGCACCGTCTTCACCGAGCGTGATCGCGATCGATGCACACCCCCACGCCTGCTGGATCGCGCGTGTCGCCGCAGCGCTGTGCACGGATTCGCGGGCCACTCCGGCGACCGCCGCCGCCTCGGCCTGGTTCGGTGTGACGAGCCGCGCCTCGCGGACGGGAGGCGCGCCCAGCGGATGCGGGTCCCACACGAGCGGCACCTCCGCGCCGCGGGCTGCGAGCGCCCGGCGCATCTGCGGGTGGGCGGACAGGCCGCGGCCGTAGTCCGCGACGACGATGGCATCGGCCGCGGCGACGGCGCGCAGCATCTCCGGGCTCACCCGGGGCGCCGGCGCGGGCCCGGTTCCCTCGTCGAGTCGCGCGATCGGGTGCCCGTCGGCGCGCAGGCGCGTCTTGACGGGCGTGGGTGCGCCGGAATCATCGGCGACGATACGGACGCCGACGAGCAGGTCGCGGATCCGATCAGCCGCGGCATCATGCCCGAGGCCCGTGACGAGCGTGGTGTCGATCCCATCGAGCGAGAGCATTCGGGCGACGAGCCCGGCACCGCCGGCGCGGCTGACGCGCGAGGAGATCTCGACGACGGGTACGGGCGCATCGGGACTCAGGCGCGTCGCGGTACCGTCCACGTCTTCGTCGAGCAGGGTGTCGCCGACCACTGCGATCCTCATGAGATTCTCCTTTCGCGCACGACGGCGTCGAACACGGCGCAGATCGAGTGGATCGCCGCCAGCTGGCACTCCTGCACGTGCGGCGACGCTCCGGGGATCCGGATGGTCTCATCGCACACGCTCTCGAGCGGGCTCGAGGTCGGGCCGGTGAGCGCCCAGGTGCGGGCCCGCGCGGCGCGGGCGGCGTGCGCCGCGGTCACGAGGTTCGCACTCGCACCGCTCGTCGACAGCAGCAGGACGACATCGCCCGCGCGGGCATGGGCGCGCACCTGCCGGGCGAACACCTCGTCGAAGCCGTAGTCGTTGCCGATCGCGGTGAGGCTCGACGTCTCCGAGCTCAGCGCGATCGCGGAGAACGCAGGGCGCTCCTCGCGGTAGCGCCCGACGAGCTCCGCCGTGAGGTGCTGAGCCTCGGCGGCGGATCCGCCGTTGCCGGCGACGAGCAGGCGGCCGCCGCGGCCGAGGCGCACGGCGAGCTCCTCGCCCCATCGTGCGAGCGCGGCGGCGTGAGCATGCGTCTCCTCGATGGCTGCGCGCAGATCGTCGAGGTGCGAGCGCACGACCGACTCGTGGGTGATGGATCGGGTTGCGAGCGTCACAGCAGCGCCCATTCCGCGAGGGGCGCGGCGGCGTGCCGCGCGGAGAGGGCGTCGCGATATGCGTGCTCGACCTGGGCCGCGACGCGGTCCCAGGAATAGCGGGACTCGACGCGCTCACGACCCGCGGCGCCCATGCGCGTCCTCCGCGCGTCGTCCGCGATCAGCGCCGCGAGCGCATCGGCGATGGCCTGCGCGTCCCGCGGCGGCACATGCATGCCGGTGACGCCGTCGATCACGGTGTCGAGAAGGCCGCCGACAGCGGCGGCGATCACCGGCGTTCCGCATGCCATCGCTTCGAGGGGCACGATCCCGAACGGCTCGTACCACGGGGCGCACACCACCGCATCGGCAGACCGCAGCAGTGCCGGCACGTCTTCGCGGGCGACGGGTCCGCGGAACTCGACGCGATCGGCGACGCCGCAGCCTCGAGCGATCGAGCGCAGCCGTGCGATCTCCGCGTCTTCCTCGAAGGGGCCGTCGGCCGAACCGGCGACGACGAGCTCGATGTCGCTCATGCCCCGCTCCGCGAGCATGCCGAGCGCCAGGATGACGAGCTCGACGCCCTTGCGGGGAACGAGCCTGCCGATGCTGACGATCCGGTGCTGCCTGCCGCGGGCCTCGGTGGGGCCGGTCGGGGTGAATTCGTCGGTGTCGACGCCGCAGGGGGCGATCGCGATGCGCTGCGAGGGCACCCCCATCGCGCGCAGTTCGAACGCCTCGTCGCTGCACGAGGCGATCACGCGGGAGACCTCGCGCGCGACGTGGGGCTCGATCCACTGGCGCGCGACCGGGCTGGTGTCAGCGGATCCCTGGTGCCGACGCTTTACGCTCCCGAGCGCGTGGAAGGTCTGCAGTACGGGCGGCGGCGACGCGGGGTCGAAAGCGGCAGCGGCGCTGAGCGCGGCGAAGCCCGACATCCAGAAATGACCGTGCACCACATCGGGCATCCCTGCGCGCCAATGCGCGGCGAGGCCGCGGGCCAGCTCGTCCATGTAGGGCAGCAGCTCGTCCTTCGGCACGCGCGCCGCGGGGCCGGCGGTCACGTGCACGACGTCGACGCCGTCGTCGAAGCGCACGCGTTCGGGCAGATCCGGGTCGTCGCGACGGGTGAAGACCGTCACCTCGTGACCGCGGCGCGCGAGCATGCGTGAGAGCGCCGCGACGTGCACATTCTGCCCGCCCGCGTCGACGCTGCCGGGCGATGCCAGCGGACTCGCGTGTTCTGAAACCATCGAGATCTTCATCGGTTCCTGCCTTTCATCGGTGTCCCGGTGTCCTGCACCGGGAAGCGTGAGGTGCGGCGGCGAGCGGCATGACGCTCCGCCGCGTCGGCGAGCATCGCGTTCCAGCCGTCGCGGAAGCGGTCCATGCCGTAGCGCGACTGTGCGAACTCGCGCGCCGCAGCGCCGTGCACGCGAGCGCGCTCGGGGTCGCGGAGCAAGAGGTCGGCGGCCGCGATCAGTTCCTCGACGTCGGTCGATATCGCCCCCGCCTCGGGCGGTACTGCGCGGGGCGCTTCGGTCGTGGCGAGCGCCACCACCGGCATACCGAGCGACATCGCCTCGAGCAGCGACAGCCCGAGGGAGGTCCAGCGGAAGACATGCAGGTACACGCGCCGCTCGGCGAGCTCGGCGTGCAGAGCGCCGGTCGGAAGATCGCCGCGCGCCTGCACGGAATCGGGCATTCCCGGTGCCGTGCGCAGGCGGTCGACGTCGATGCCGTACACATCGAGCGGGGCGCGATCGGCGAATCGCGGAAGCAGGTCGGTGCCCACGACGCGTGCGCGCCGCACGGGTTCGTTGACCACGACCGCGAACGATGCGATCTCGCCCGTGTACAGCGGTCCCGGGTCGGGGATCCCGTGCTCGATCACCCGGGTCGGTGCGCGGCCCGTGTCCCACACGAGCGCGTTGAAGTGGGTCACGTGCACGATCGGGATCTCGTTCTGGTCCGCGAGGAAATGCACCTCGTCGACGGGCGATCCCTTGGGGGTGTTGTGCTCGACGAACACGGCCGGCACATCCCGGCCCGGCTGCCTGCCGAGCAGCCGCTCGGTCTCGGCGAGGTCCTCGACGCGCTGCAGCACGACGACGTCGATCTGCGCATCGCGCAACTGCTCTTCGGGCATGCGCGTCACGCCAGTCGCATCGGCGGGGGTCGCCCCGCGCGGCACGATGACCTCATGGCCGATGCGCGTGAACGCGTTCATCCACCCGCCGTGCACGTACCAGGTCAGGATCTTCATGCGATCGCCCCCTCCGGCTGACGTGCGAGCGCCTCGACGGCATCCGCGATGCTCTCCGGCGATACCCGTGACAGGCAGGGATGACCCGGCACCGGGCACTCGCGAGCGCGCGTGCCGCGACACGCAGCGTCGAGGTCGCCGAGGATCACGCGCGGCACACCGTGCGGGGCCCAGCGCTCGGCGGAGACGACGGGCGAGAACAGGCTGACGACGGGCGTATCGACGGCGGCGGCCAGGTGCGCCGGACCGGTGTTCCCGACCACGATCGCTGCCGCGCGCGCGATCGCGCCCGCCAACGAGGCGAGGTCGAGGCGTCCGCCGAGGTCGACGGCGCGAGGTGCGGCGCGCGCGACCTCGGCCGTGAGCTCTCGCTCGCCCGCGGATCCGGTGACGGCGATGCCCCACCCCCGCGCGTCGAGCAGCCGCGCCGCGTCGGCGAAGAGCGACACGGGCGCGCGGCGCGCGTCGACGCTCGCCCCGGGGTGCAGCACGACGAACGCATCGGCCGACGGCAGATCCTTCGGCACGCGGGCTCCGGCCACGGCCAAGCTCGAGTCGTCGCTGCTCCAGCCCGCGGCCCCTGCGATCGCGAGCGCCCGCAACGGCTCGGGGATGTCGTCCGGCAGGTCGGTTTCCGGCCTCAGCCGCACATCCAGGAGCGAACCGGCATAGTCGGTCGACGCGCCGGAGATCCGCGCGACGCCCGCGAGACGCAGCGCGAGTGCGAGCGGCAGCGGCGACTGGTGGAACGACGTGAGGATCACCGACTCGTCGACGCGGGCGGAACGAACCATCTCGACGAGATCTGCGATATGCGCGGGCGTCGCGGGCGGGGCGGGGTTCGCGATCCAGGGGCTGTCCCAGACGAGCACCTCCGCCACGCCCGGCAACAGCTCCGCTGCCGCGCGACCTTGAGGACCGACGAGCATGACGACGCGCGCGCTCCGCGCGATGGCGCGGATCGCCGGCCCCGACACGAGCACATCGCCCGCGCTGTCGAGACGCGCGACCAGCACGCGCCGGGTCATCGGACCGCTCCCTCGAGCGCCAGGCGAACGGCGTCGTCGAGCGTTGCGGCCACGTGCGGCGCCCGTTCGACCTCGTCGGGCAGAGTGCGCGGGGTCGGCACCAGGATGCCGGTCGCGCCGGCCGCGCTCGCCGCGTCGATGTCGGCGGCGATATCGCCGATCACCACGACGCGGGATGGATCGACTCCGAGCCCCTCGGCCGCCGACAGCACCATCCCCGGCTCGGGCTTGCGGCAGGTGCACCCGTCGTCCGGTGCGTGCGTGCAGACCCGCCACACGTCGAAGTCGCCGAACAGCTCGCGCACGCGGTCGTGGATGCTCTCCAGCGCGGCAGCGCTGATGAGCCCGCGCGCCACGCCCGACTGGTTCGTGATCACGCCCGTGCGGCATCCCGCGCTGCGTGCTCGGCGCACGGCGTCGAGCGCTGTCGGCATGGGAGTGACTCGGCGCGGGTCGTCGTTGTACGGCACATCGACGATCAGCGTGCCGTCGCGATCGAACAGAATCGCGGCGGCGGTCGGATCGGCGTTCGTCATGATCAGAGCAGTGCCCCTCGCGCGCCGTTCTCAAACGGGGGTCGAGAAGAAGTCTTCGCGAAGGCAGGATGTCGGGTATGCGCACACTCGACCTCGACGGCCCCCGCCCCGTGCTGCTCGCACTGCGAACCCTGGGGCTCGGCGATCTCCTCGTCGCCGTTCCCGCACTGCACGCGCTGCGGCGCGCGCATCCCGACCACGACCTCGTGCTGGCCGCGCCGCAATGGCTCGCGCCGATCATCGACCTCGTCGAAGGGTGGGATGTGCACCTTCCGGCTCCGGGGCTCGATGATCTGCTTCCCGTGCCGACGGGGCGAGTCGACGTCGCCGTCAACCTGCACGGCAACGGCCCGGAGAGCCGCGCGCTCATCGATGCCCTCGGCGCGCGGCGCAAGATCGTGCACGGGTCCGAGACGGATCCGGGGCATGTGGCGTGGCTCGACGGGGTCCACGAGCGCCGCCGCTGGGCGCGTCTCGTCTCGGAGCACGGTATCCCCGCGGATCCGGAGGAGGTCGCGATCGGTCGGCCCGAGCGACCGAGCGCGGCACCGGGCGCCGCGGTCGTGCACGTCGGGGCCGCGTACGGCGCGCGCGCGTGGCCCGTCGAGCGCTTCGCGCTCGTCGCGCAGCAGCTCCGACTCGACGGATACCGCGTTGTGGTCAGCGGCGGGACCACCGACGTCGCGCGGGCCGGAACGGTGGCAGACCTCGCGGGGCTCTCCGATGACGACGTCCTCGCCGGCCGGGCGGATCTCACCGATCTCGCCGCGCTGATCGCCGACGCGGCCGTGGTGTGCACCGCCGACACGGGCGCGGCGCACCTCGCCTCGGCCTACGGCACGCCGTCGGTCATCGTGTTCGGCCCCGCGCCCGTCGCCGAATGGGGCCCGCCCTCCGGGCCGCACATCGCGCTCACCGATGATCGTGTGCGCCGCGGCGATGTGTTCGCCGCCGACCCGGATCCTGCGCTGCTCGCTGTAACCGCTGCTGACATGATCCGGGCCGCGCGCACCGTCATCAGGCCGCCAGCAGATCGGGGCTGAGGCGCGCACGGAGAGTGCGCAGCACGCGCGCGAGGATGCGCGAGACCTGCATCTGCGTGACGCCGATCTCGCCGGCGATCTGTGCTTGCGTCATCTCGTCGATGAACCGCATGCGCAGCACCCGGCGGTCGCGCGCCGGGAGATCGCGACACGCGGCCGCGAGAGCGGTGCGGAGCTCGACCTGGGCGTACCCGTCGTCGTCGGTCGCGATCGTGTCGCCGAGTGCGGCACCGCGGTCGTCACGCACGGGCGCATCCAGCGAGCTCGGGCGGCGCCCCTGCAAGCAACCGAGAGATTCGACGACCTGTTCGCGGGTCATGCCGGCTTCGTCGGCGAGTTCGCTGATCGACGGCTCGCGTCCGAGGCTCTGGCTGAGATCCGCCAGTTGCCGGGTCACTTCGAGGCTGCGTTCCTGAAGCTCGCGCGGCGGCCGCACCGACCAGCTGGTGTCACGCAGGTAGCGTTTGATCTCGCCCGAAATGGTCGGCACGGCGAACGACACGATGTCGTTGCCGCGATCCGGCTGGAATCGTGAGACGGCTTTCGTCAGACCCATGTAGGCGACCTGCTGGAGGTCGTGGGCGTCACCGTAGGGAGATCGGTAACGGTGTGCGACGGCCTCCGCCACGTCGAGATGGTCGAGGACGACGTTCTGGCGGATCCGCTGACGTTCCTCTTCGGGCGCGGAGAGCGCGCGGAGGAGATCCCGACACGTGCGCACACGGCGATCGTCTCGGATTCGAGAAACCGCGGACGAGGGCAATGACACAACAGACATGAGGCGTTCCGAGTCCTTCCGTGTGGGGTGGGTCAGTCCGCACAGCTTCTCGAGACGGCTCGGGAAGAGGGAGGGACTTGTTTCCCCGGAGAAGAAGGAGTAGAAGCAGTGCGGGCGTGCGCGTCACCGGGCGCGGACGAATGCGGCCAGCTGTCCTTCGACGTGCGGGATCGTGCCGTCGTCGACGACCGCGCCCTGCGCGTAGCGATCGATCACGCGAGGATCGATGTAGGAGCCGCGTGCCACCGTGGGCGTGTTGCCGAGCGCCTCGGCCGCCTCGCGGGCGGCATCCGCGACCGCGCGCTTCCGAGCGGCCGCACCCGGTACGACCCCCGCCCTGGCGAGGCTGCGCGCCGCGATCGCGGTGCCCCGCAGCGTGCGCACGTCCTTGACCGTGACATCTCCGCGAGCCCGCGTGCGCAGGTCCGCGTTGATGTCGTGCGCGCGGAGCCGGTGCCACCCGCATTCATCTCGCCAAGAGAGCAGATGCGAATCGGAACCGCGCACGAGAAGCTCCGCGAGCAGACGCGCGAGATCGTCGTCGACGAACGTGCGCTCCCACGCGCCGCCGCTCTTTCCGATGAAGGACAGCGCGATGCGGGATCCCTCGGTTCTCACGTGCTCGCAACGCAGCGTCGCGAGACCGACCGTTCCGTTCTCCTGCGCGTACTGCTCCGACCCGACGCGCAGCAGCGCTGTATCGAGCAGGCGGAATGCGCCCGCGAGCACGCGCTCTCGGTCGAGGTGCTCGCGCCGGAGGTCGCGAGTGACACCGCGCCGCACAGCGGGGAGCGCACTTGCGAGAGACAGCGCACGGTCGAACTTGCGGGCCGACGCGCGCTGCTCCCAATCGGGGTGATACAGATACTGCGTGCGGTCGGCGTCGTCGACCCCGACCGCCTGCAGGTGCCCGTTCGCGCGCGTGCAGATCCACACGTCGCGCCAGGCGGGCGGGATCGCGAGCGAGCGCACGCGTTCGAGCACGGCGTCGTCGGCGATCCGCTTGCCGCGCGGGTCGCGGTATTCGTAACCGCGCCCGCGGCGCACCCGCGTGATCCCGGGATCCGTCGGGCTGACATGGCGGAGCCGCATGGCTGTTCCTCTCGAGGTTCTCGTGCCGACATAACCGCGCTGCGGCGGCCGAGTCAAGGCGATGGACATATGACATCCGTCATGCCGGATCGGTGACGCCGGGGGATCGTGTGCGTGCCGCCGCGCGGCTTGGCTGGAGGCATGAACCAGTCACCAGACGCCATCACGATCCGACGGGCGGTGAAGGAGTTCCGCACCGGCGGATCCGCTCTCCGCGCCGTCGACGGAATAGACCTGACGATTTCTCGCGGCGAGATCGTCGCGCTCCTCGGTCCGAACGGCGCGGGCAAGACCACGACGCTCGACATGGTCGTCGGCCTGACGAACCCCACCGACGGCGATGTGCAGGTGTTCGGGGAGGCCCCGCGGCGCGCGATCCGTGCGGGGCGGGTGTCGGCCGTGCTGCAGTCCGGAGGTCTCCTCCGAGATCTCTCCGTGCGCGAGACCGTCACGCTCATCGCGTCGACGTTCCAGGAGGCGATGCCCGTCACGGAAGCGATGGAGCGGGCGAACATCACGTCGATCGCGAATCGCAGAGTATCGAAATGCTCGGGCGGCGAGCAGCAGAGACTGCGCTTCGCGCTCGCGCTCCTGCCCGATCCGGATCTGCTGGTGCTCGATGAGCCGACCGCGGGGATGGACGTGACCGCACGTGCGGACTTCTGGAAGACGATGCGACAGGACGCGCGAGCCGGCCGCACCATCGTGTTCGCGACCCACTACCTCGAGGAGGCCGATGCCTTCGCGCAGCGCATCGTGATGATGGCGAACGGACGCATCGTCGCCGACGGCACCACCGCTGAGATCCGCGCGACCGCGACCGGCCGTCGGGTGCAGGCCTTCGTGGACGCGAACAGCGCGAGCGACATCGTGCGGGCGCTCGAAGCGATGCCCGAGGTGCGCGACGTGACGAGCGATGCGGGGCGCCTCGTCGTGACGGCGACCGATTCGGATGCGGTCGCCCGGGCACTGCTCACCGACCTCGGCGCCCATGATCTCGAGATCTCGGCGGGCAGCATGGACGACGCCTTCCGGGTTCTCACCGAAGGAGCGGAACGATGAATACGACGTACTTCCGTATCGAGCTCGCGCGCGTGACGCGCGACGTCATGTCGATGTTCTTCACCGCGGTGCTCCCCGCCTTCATGTACGTGATCTTCGGTGCGGTGCAGGCGTACGGCGACACGGACATCGGCAACGGCAACGTCTCGGCCTACGTCATGATCGGCATGGCGGCATACGGCGCCGTGACGGCCACGGTGAGCATCGGGGGCTCGGCCGCGGTCGAGCAGATGCAGGGGTGGGGCCGCCAGCTCGGGCTCACGCCCATCAGCGATGCACAGCGCATCGTCACCAAGGCCTCGGTCGCCTTTGTAATAGCGATCATCCCGGTCGTGCTGATCTACGCGATCGGCGCGTTCACCGGTGCGAAGGCGAATCCCGAAGTCTGGATCGTCAGCGGTCTGCTCGTGCTGCTGGGCGCGGCCGTGTTCTCGTTCTTCGGTCTGCTCGCCGGACTGCTGTTCCGCAGCGAGGGTGCGGTGGGCGCGGCGAGCGGTTCGCTCGTGATCCTCGCCTTCCTCGGCAACCTGTTCTTCCCGCTCGAGGGCGCGATGCTCGACATCGCTCGTTTCACACCGCTCTACGGCATCGTCGCGCTCGCGCGCTATCCGCTGACGGAGGGGTACCTCGCGTCGACGACGAGCAGCGCGCTGGAGCACGATGCGCTGTGGGTGCCGATCGCCAACATCCTCGTCTGGGGCACGATCTTCGTGGTCGCGACGATCCTCGTTTCGCGCCGCGGCCGCGCACGCCAGTGAGACCGGCCTGATCGGCATGCGGAGCGACGGAGGTGACACGATGGAGAGCATGACGGTGACGAAGCACAGCGGGGCCGCGCCCGCCGCCGCGGCGGCGATCCGGCCCGAGTCCGTCGCCGACGAGCCCTGGGACGAACGCGGCCCGTGGGAGAAGTTCTCCTGGGTGTTCGGCGTCGTCTGGGTCGTGTTCATGGCGTTCCCGATAACGGGGGCGCTCGAGAGCCCGGTCGCCGTCCCCATCCGGATCGTCGCGGTCACGCTGCTCGTGCTGTACTCGATCGTGTACATCGCGGCGTACATCTGGATGATCAGCGCCGACGATTGGGATCTCGCGGCGCGGCGCAGCATCGCAGCCCTCAGCGTGATGATCGTGCTGATGGTCACGGCGGCCGTGCTGATCGGGCCGGAGGGGCTCGGTGCCGGGTCCTTCCTCATCTCGATCTCGATGTTCTCCGGTCATGCTCGGCGAGCCGTGGCTCTCGCGACCGGCATGCTCCTCGCCCAGTACCTCGCGCTCTCGGTGTGGCTCTCGGTGCTTCCGCACGGCTTCGAAGAGTACGGGGTGCTGTTCATGCCGCCCGCGATCGTGTTCTTCTCGGTCGCGCTCGTGCGTCTGATCATCTCGGCCCAGGAACGCCACGACGTCGTCGAACGCCAGATGGTGCTCGTGGCCGAGCGCGAGCGCGTCGCCCGCGACGTGCACGACGTGCTCGGACACAGCCTCACCGTCGTCACCGTGAAGGCCGAGCTCGCCGAACGATTGATCGACGCCGATCCCGAGCGGGCGAAGAAGGAGGTCCAGCAGATCCGCAGCCTCTCGAGGGAGGCGCTCGCCGAGGTGCGTGCGACGGTATCGGGCCTGCGCGTCGCCCGTCTCAGCGACGAACTGGTCGAGGCGCGCTCGGCGCTGAGCGCCGCCGGGATCGAAGCCGACGTCGCTCCCGATGCAGACGCGGTGGATCCCCGGCATCGCATCATCGTGGCGTGGGTGCTGCGCGAGGCGATCACCAATGTCGTGCGCCATTCGCGGGCCACGTGGTGCGCCGTGACGCTCTCGAGCGACCGCATCGTGGTCGAGGACGACGGGGTCGGAACTCCCGCGCGCGTCGCGGAGGCGGGTCTCAGAGGAATCCGTGAGCGTGTGAGCGCCGCCGGGGCGACGCTGGTCGTGGGCCCCGCAGACGCGTCGCCCACCGGTACGCGGCTGGAGGTGCACTGGTGAGACGAGACGCCGAGATGATCCGCATCCTGCTCGCCGACGATCAGGCGCTCGTGCGCGGCGCGCTCGCCGCGCTGCTGCAGCTCGAACCCGACATCGACGTGGTCGCGGAGGTCGGGCGGGGCGACGAAGCCGTCGAGGCGGCGCGTCGACAGCGGGTCGACGTCTGTCTGCTCGACATCGAAATGCCGGGAGGCGACGGCATCGAGGTCGCCGCGCGCCTCGCCGCCGAGCTGCCCGAGGTGCGATCCATCATCGTGACGACCTTCGGGCGACCGGGCTATGTGCGCCGCGCGCTCGAGGCCGGTGCCAGCGGATTCGTCGTCAAGGACACGCCTGCCGGCGAGCTCGCCGACGCGGTGCGTGCGGTGCACGCCGGACGGCGGATCGTCGATCCGTCGCTCGCCGCCGACTCGATCGTGGGCGGCGCGAACCCGCTTTCGGATCGCGAGCGCGAAATACTGCGGGCGACGCTCGCGGGGGAACCGGTCGCCGCGATCGCCCGCGCGGTGCATCTGTCGCAGGGCACCGTGCGCAATTATCTCTCGAACGCGATCGCGAAGACCGGCGCGACGAACCGGGTGGGGGCGGCGCGTGCCGCAGAGGCGAACGGGTGGCTGTGATCCCGAAACCACATCAGTCACGCGGGTTTACATCCGTCTCCTCCACCCCATAGGCTGAGCTGAACACGTTTTCCGGGGGAGATTCAATATGGCCGATATGCCCGACGTGCGGTTTCTGACCGTCGCCGAGGTCGCCGATATCATGCGCGTCTCGAAGATGACGGTCTACCGCCTCGTGCATTCGGGCGAACTCCCCGCTGTGCGATTCGGCCGCAGCTACCGTGTGCCCGAGAACGCCGTCGCGCAGTTCGTGCAGCCGCCGGGAGACGGGCAGGCCCAGGCAGGCTGACAGGTCACCCCCAGGGCATGCGATAAGATGCTCGAAGGCACTTTTTCCTGCCGTGATCGTTCTCGGACGTCGGCACACGTTCGTGCCAGGCATCCAGCCCGAGATTAGTGAGGTTCCAAGTGGGTTCAGTCATCAAGAAGCGCCGCAAGCGCATGGCGAAGAAGAAGCACCGCAAACTGCTCCGTAAGACTCGTCACCAGCGTCGCAACAAGAAGTAAGCGACGCGTTCGAAGCGCCGGTCCGATTCGTCGGGCCGGCGTTTTCGCGTCGTCAGGTGGGACAATGGGAGCATGCAGGAGATCACGGTCGCCGAATTGTCGGCACGAGCAGGCGTCCCCCTCATCGACGTGCGCGAGGCGTACGAGTACGCCGAGGGCCACGCGCCCGGCGCGATCAACGTGCCGATGTCTGAGATCGGCGGGCGGCTGGAGGAGCTTCCGATGCAGTTCGATGTGATCTGCAAATCGGGCGGGCGCTCGGCGCAGGTCGCGCTCGCGCTGGAACCGCGAGGGTATGACGTGACGAACGTGTCGGGCGGAACCGACGCCTGGATCGAGGCCGGGTACGAGGTCGAGCGGTGACGCAGGTCACGCTCATCACGAAGCCCGATTGCCACCTCTGCGACGTCGCGCGAGAGGTCATCGACGTGACCCTCGCCGACCTTCCGGAGGCTGTCGCGGGCGAGGTCGAGGTGACGGAGCAGTCGATCCTCGACGACGACGCGCTGTACGAGAAGTGGTGGGAGAAGATCCCCGTCGTGCTGATCGATGGCGAGCTGCACGGGCACTGGCGGGTCTCGCGCGATCGCCTCGCGGCCGCGCTCGGTCGACACGCTTCGTAGACCGCCCGGTTCCGCACGGGCGTATACTCGACGGCGTGATTTCGTACGGAGCCCATCGGGCAGCAGGGAGGTCGTCGGCGCGCACAGCGTCGATGGCCGAGTGAGCGCACCCCTCACCTGCCGCTGAGTGCGGCATCCCTACGTCTCGAAAGCGAATCACCATGTACTCTCTCGACGCTGCCCGAATCCGGGCGTCGTTCACCAACGTCTCCCTCCGCGAACGCAAGGCGATCGTGATCCCCGATCTCGACGCTGTCGCGTGGGAGGACATCGATTACCTCGGCTGGCGGGATCCGAAGATGCCGCTCGTCGGCTATGTCATCACGCTCGTCGATGACGAGCCCGTCGGTTTTCTCATGCGACAGGCCGAGCAGACGCCGCGCAGCCGCACGCAGTGCGTGTGGTGCGCGGACGTGACGCTCCCCAACGACGTCGTGATGTTCAGCACGAAGCGCGCCGGCGCGGCGGGCCGCCGCGGTGACACGATCGGCACATACGTGTGCGCGCAGTTCGAGTGCAACCGCAACGCTCGAGCGACGCCGCGAACGGCTTACCTCGGCTTCGACGTCGAGGCGGCGCGCCAATCCCGCATCATCGCGTTCCGCGAGAACGTGCAGCGCTTCGCGCGCGAGGTGATCGCGACGGCTTAGAGCTCGATATCGATCGCGGCGCGCGCGTTCTTGAACGTGCCGATGAATGCCGAGACCTCGAGGTGGGCGGGATGCGTCGCGTACACCGAGAGGGCCTCGGCATCGTCGAGATCGGCGACGAGCGCGAAGTCGTAGTTTCCCTCGATGTCGACGCCGTTCGCACCCACCGTCATCGACCGAAGGCCCGGCACGACGCCGACCAGCTTCTCGAGCCGCACCGCGGCCTCGGTGATCTTGTCGTTGCGGTCTTGGTCGTCGGCGGCGTCGACGCCGAACATCACGATGTGGCGGATCATGGCTCCAGCGTAGAGGGTGCGAACGTCGTACGGTCGAGGCATGGACACTGATGTCATCGTGGTCGGCGCCGGTCTCGCCGGGCTTGTTGCCGCCGCCGAGGCCGCGGATCGCGGAAAGCGCGTGATCATCATCGATCAAGAAGGCGACCAGTCTCTGGGCGGCCAGGCGTGGTGGAGCTTCGGAGGGCTGTTCCTGATCGATAGCCCCGAGCAGCGTCGCCTCGGCGTGAAGGACTCGCTCGAGCTCGCCCGGCAGGATTGGTTCGGCAGCGCGCAGTTCGATCGGCGCGAAGACCGGTGGCCGCGCGCCTGGGCGGAGGCGTATCTCGATTTCGCCGCGGGGGAGAAGCGCTCGTGGCTGCGGCAGATGGGGCACCGGATCTTTCCCGTGGTGGGATGGGCCGAGCGCGGGGACGGCCGCGCGGGCGGTCACGGCAACTCGGTTCCGCGGTTCCATATCACCTGGGGAACGGGGCCGGGCATCGTCGAACCGTTCGAGCGTCGCGTGCGCGAGCACGTCGGGGAGGGACGGATCGCGTTGCGATTCCGTCATCGCGTCGACGCCCTCCTCACCCGCGACGGCACGGTCACAGGGGTTTCCGGATCCGTGCTGGCGCCCGACGTCGCACCCCGCGGCCGCGCGACGAACCGCGAGGTCACGGGCGAGTTCGAACTGGGTGCCTCCTCCGTGATCGTCACGTCGGGCGGCATCGGCGGCAACCATGATCTCGTGCGGCAGGCGTGGCCCGAACGACTCGGATCCCCGCCCGAGCACATGGTGGCCGGCGTTCCCGCCTACGTCGACGGCCGCATGGTGGGGATCAGCCGTGACGCGGGCGCGAGCGTCATCAATCCCGACCGCATGTGGCATTACGTGGAGGGCATCCGGAACTGGGACCCGGTGTGGGACAACCACGGCATCCGCATCCTCCCCGGACCAAGCTCCCTCTGGCTCGACGCCACCGGCACGCGGCTCCCGGCGCCGTACTATCCCGGGTTCGACACGCTCGGCACGCTGAAGCACCTGCGAACGACGGGCTACGACTACTCCTGGTTCGTGCTGACGCAGAAGATCATCGAGAAGGAGTTCGCGCTCTCGGGGTCCGAGCAGAACCCCGACCTCACGGGCCGCGACCTGCGCCTGCTCGCGAAGCGCCTCGGATCGGGTGCGCCCGGCCCCGTCGAGGCGTTCAAACAGCACGGCGAGGACTTCGTGGTCGCGGATGAGCTCGGACAGCTCGTCGACGGGATGAACGCGCTCGGCGAGGTTTCGCTCGATCCCGCCTCGATCCGATCCACGATCGAACAGCGCGACCGCGCGATCGCCAATGACTTCGGCAAGGACGCGCAGGTCACCGCGATGCGGGGAGCGCGGAAATATCTCGGCGACCGCCTGATCCGCGTCGCGGCCCCGCACCGGATCCTCGACCCCGCGGCCGGACCGCTGATCGCGGTGAAGCTGCACATCCTGTCGCGCAAGACCCTGGGCGGCCTCGAGACTGACCTCGCTGGTCGGTGCCTCGATGCAGAGGGCGATGTCATCGAGGGGCTGTACGCGGCGGGCGAGGTCGCGGGCTTCGGCGGCGGCGGAATGATGGGCTACAACGCCCTCGAGGGCACCTTCCTCGGCGGCTGCCTGTTCTCGGGAAGGGCGGTCGGCCGCCAAGCCGGCTGAGCTTCGGAAGGAGAAATCTCGTCGGATCTGGGTTTACCCCGCCGGATCTCCGTAGTTCGGGGATATCTCCTTCTGAAGCTCACGCCAGGTGGAGGCCCCGGGCGATGGCATCGAGGATGAGGCGCTCGACCGTGTGCCAATCGTGCATCAGCTGCCAATACGTGACGCGGATCGTGTGGTAGCCCGCGATCCGGAGCCGGGCGTCGTGCTCGTTGTCGCTCGCGCGCTGCGCATCGACATGATGGCCGCCATCGATCTGGATCACCAGACGAGCGCCGATGAGAAGGTCGACTCGATGGCCGAGGATCCATGCCTGCCGCTGCATCGGGAGGTTGAGCCACCGCAGCCGAGCGAAGATGATCGACTCCGTGCCGGCATCGGCGAAGGGACGCACGCGGTCGATCAGCAGTCTGCCTTTCGGCGTCAACGGAAGTGTGCGCAGGGCCTCGAGCGTTACAGCCTGGATCCGCAGCGCGGACTCCCAGATCGCGAGCGCGTTCTCGTACGACTGGCAGTCCGCGGCGATCGCGAGGACGTTCTCGACCGGATCCACGAGGTCTCCTGGGCGCCGCGGTACGACCGGCTTGCACCAGTGATGATGGGCCCTCAGCGTGCGGCGAGGCTTCGCGTTGGGCGCGAGACCGACGTGCACCTGCTGGGGGCGGACATCCCACAGACCATGTCGCGCCGCGGCCGTCACGCACGTGAGGACGACACCGGCCTCGGCAGCGCGCTTCAACGCCGGATCCGCGTCGGCGAGAGCGATCCAGCCGCGGCTCGGCCGCTCGAGCAGCCCCGACCTGACACCGGCGCTGATGCGGGAGCCGGACACGCCCGCGTCGACGATGTCGGACGTGCGAGCGACACCGCCGGTGCGGCGGATGAGGTGCGCGATATCCATCCAGATATGGTGCTCGCGCCCTCTCGGCACCGCTCGACAGATCGCCCCGACCCTCAGATAAGTTCCGGAATCCGCCGACTGTGGACGCGCTGAGGCTGAGCTTCGGAAGGAGAATTCGCGTCAGATCTGGGTTTACGCCGCCGGATCTCCGTGGTTGGGGGATATCTCCTTCTGAACGCGACGGTGCCCCCGCTCGGATGAGCGGGGGCACCTCAGCATGGCAAGAGTCTCAGTCTTCGTCGGGAACGAAGTCCACGCCGGCCTCGGCGCGCTGCTCCGGCGTGATCGGGGCGGGGGCCGCGGTCAGCGGGTCGAAGCCGCCGCCGCTCTTCGGGAAGGCGATGACCTCGCGGATCGACTCGACGCCCGCGAGCAGCGAGACCGTGCGGTCCCAACCGAGCGCGATGCCGCCGTGCGGCGGGGCGCCGAAGGCGAAGGCGTCAAGCAGAAAGCCGAACTTCTCCTGCGCTTCCTCCTCGCCGATCCCCATGACGTCGAACACGCGCTCCTGCACGTCGCGGCGGTGGATGCGGATCGAGCCGCCGCCCATCTCCACGCCGTTGCAGACGATGTCGTAGGCGTAGCTGAGCGCACTGCTCGGGTCGGTGTCGAACGTGTCGAGGTGCTCGGGCTTCGGCGACGTGAACGCGTGATGTACGGCCGTCCAGGCCGAGTGTCCGAGGTCGACGTCGTCGGGGTCTTCGCCCGTCGGCTTGAACATCGGTGCGTCGACGACCCACACGAAGGCCCAGTCCTTGTCGTTGATCTCACCGGTCTGCTTCGCGATCTCGACGCGGGCCGCACCGAGCAGCGCTCGTGCGTCCGACGTGGAACCTGCGGCGAAGAAGACCGCATCGCCCGGCTGCGCGCCGGTTGCTGCGGCGAGGCCGTCGCGCTCGGCGTCGGAGAGGTTCTTCGCGACAGGGCCGCCGAGCGTGCCGTCCTCCGCGAACGTCACGTACGCGAGGCCCTTGGCTCCGCGCGACTTCGCCCAGTCCTGCCACGCGTCGAACTGACGGCGGGGGAGCGAGGCGCCGCCCGTCATCACGACGGATCCGACGTATTCCTGCTGGAACACCCGGAAGGTCGTCGCCGAGAAGTAGGACGCCAGCTCGACGATCGGGTTGCCGAAGCGCAGATCGGGCTTGTCAGATCCGTACAGGCGCATCGCGTCGGCGAACGTGATCCGCTCGATCGGCGTGGGCACCTCGACGTCGATGAGCTTCCACAGCTCGCTGACGAGCTGCTCGCCGAGCGCGATGACGTCCTCCTGATCGACGAAGCTCATCTCGATGTCGAGCTGCGTGAACTCGGGCTGGCGGTCGGCGCGGAAGTCTTCGTCGCGGTAACTGCGGGCCAGCTGGTAATAGCGCTCGACGCCGCCGACCATCAGCAGCTGCTTGAACAGCTGCGGCGACTGCGGCAGCGCATACCAGGATCCGGGGCTCAGACGCGCCGGCACCACGAAGTCGCGCGCGCCCTCGGGTGTCGAACGCGTCAGGGTCGGCGTCTCGACCTCAAGGAACTCGTTCTCATCGAGCACGCGGCGCACGGTGCGGCTCGCCTCCGAGCGCAGGCGGAGCGCCTTCGCGGGGGCCGGACGCCGCAGGTCGAGGTAGCGGTGCTTGAGGCGTGCCTCCTCGCCGACGGTCTCCTGGCCGTCGAGCGCGGTCGACACCTGGAAGGGCAGCGGCGCCGATTCGTTCAGCACCTCGACATCGCTCGCGATGACCTCGATGTCGCCCGTGGGCAGGTTCTCGTTCGCGTTGCCGTCGGGGCGCTCCGACACCTCGCCGGTCACCTTCAGAACGAACTCGCTGCGCAGCGGGTGCGCCGTCTCTTCGTCGCGGATGACCACCTGCGAGATGCCCGAGGCATCGCGCAGATCGATGAAGGCCACTCCGCCGTGGTCACGGCGACGGTCGACCCAACCGGTGAGGGTGACGGTCTGACCGATGTGCTCGGCTCGGAGTGAGCCGGCCTTGTGGGTGCGCAGCACTTCAAGATCCTTCTGATGAGGGGACGGGGTGTCCAAACGATCCTAATCGTGCCGCCTGAACTATCCCAGGCGGGCGAGCGCCTCGTGCGCCTTCCTCTGGGCGGCGATGACCCGTGTCTCGTCGACGCGGTGCGTCCACCACTCGTTGTCGGCGGTGCGCACGGCGGCGGCGACGGCCGCGAGGGCGGCGATGATCTCGCTGCGCGCGTGCCGCACTTCGTCGGCGTCGGGCTCGTCGGGGATCCGCGATGCCTGCTCGAGGCGCACGACCGCCGCCTTGGCATGCCGCCGGAGGTGCCCGTTGCGGATCACGAATGCCGCGAGGAGCCCCGCGATCACGCCGAGCACGGTGTCGACGGACCTTTCGAGGATCAGCTCGCCCGACGGCAGCGGGCCGCCGAACTGGCTCATGAGCAGGGCGAGCGGCGTGACGAACACCTGCGAGACGAAGTAGTTGCGCGCGATGAACATCTCGGTGAGGGTGTTCAGCGCGAGGATCATCACTGCCGCGACGATGAGGTCGATGTGCGCGATGGGTGCGATCAGCGCGAACAGCCACACGCCGACGAGGGCGCCGAGCGCGCGCGGCGGCGCCTTCCGCCAGGTGAGCAGCAGATTCGGCTGCACGATGACGGCGGCGGCGGTGATGGCCCAGAACGGCCGGTCGCCGCCGAGGGCCCACGAGGCGAGCGCCGAGGCGAGGCAGCCGATGAGCACGCGCCAGAAGAACGGCGCGGACGGGGAATTCGGGCGGAATGCCGCAAGAATCGGGTGGCGCGCGGAGAACGTCCGCGGCGCGTCCTGAGCGAGGTGCGTGCCGCGGATCTGCGCGCGCTCGGCGTCGGTGAGTGGCGGTTCCGGGATCGCCGTGCGCGAGCGCAGGATCCGCTGCGCATTCGCGCGTGCGTTCTCCGGCGTCGAGAGCGACGGATCCACGAGGATCCGCTCGCACGCGACGACGTGCGCTTCGAGCGCGGAACGGTCGGCTCCGTGCGCGAAGGCGAGCGTGCGCCGCGCGGCCGTGATCGCGGCGGCGAGTGCGTCGCGGGCCGCGGCGTCCTGCGGATCCGTGCCCACGGCGACGGTCGCGCGCATCGCGGCGGCCACGGCGCGCCGTTCCGGGCCGTCGCGCCGCACGAGACCCGGTGCCAGTGATACGCACCACGAGACTGCGCCCGCGCCCGCGACGAGTGCGATGTGCAGGGGCAGCTCTTGCCACGTCTGGGGCGTGAACGCGAGAGCGGTCACGAGGAAGATCGGAATCACGGCCGGCGGCATTCCCACGTTCGAGGCATCGTGGGCGACCTTGATGATCGCGGCGAGCAGACAGGCGACGAGGATGCGCCACAGCATGTTCTCCGTGGCGGCGGCGGTCGTCATCGAGATCGCGCAGCCGAGCGTGAGCATGAGGACGAAGCCGCCGAGCGTGATCGCACGACGGCGGTACGGCAGCGCGTGCGAGAACAGCGCCGTCATGGATCCCGCCATCGTGTAGGCGCCGAGGTCGAGGCGGCCGGACGCGAGGAGGACCGACAGCGCGATCACGGCCGACGTGACCATGCCCGCCGACCTCAGATACCAGGCGTCCTGCGGCGCTCGCACGGACCGCAGCGCCGGCCAGAGGGCGAACTGGGGCCTGACGCGCGGAAGCGATCGGGTGGGGAGATGTCCGCTCGAATTCGTCACTCGGTCCAGAGTAGGTGGGCGGCCTGACACGTACGTGTGGGGGGTATCCGCAGTGCGTGGGGAGGCGACGCCCCGTACCGTAGACGAGGTCGACCCTCTGACGGAAGAGAACATCATGAGCCAGACCGCCGACTCCATCGCCTCACAGCAATCGTGGCTCGCCGCCCTCGTCGAGTGGTCGGTGTCGCTCATGGACCTCATCGGCCCTGTCGGCGTCGGCATCGCGATCGCTTTCGAGAACATCTTCCCGCCGATCCCGAGCGAGGCGATTCTGCCGGCCGCGGGCTTCGCGGCGCATCAGGGTGCGTTCGGCGTCGTGCCCGCTGTGCTCTGGGCGACCGCCGGGTCGCTCGTGGGGGCGATCGCGCTGTACCTCATCGGCATGCTCGTGGGCGTGGGCCGCCTGCGCTGGCTGTTCGACAAGATCCCGCTGCTGCGCTCCGACGACATCGACAAGACGGTCGCATGGTTCGAGAAGCACGGATCCGCGGCGGTGTTCTTCGGCAGATTCCTGCCGATCTTCCGCAGCCTGATCTCGATTCCGGCGGGCATCGTGCGCATGCCCATCTGGCGCTTCGTGCTGTACACCGGGCTGGGCAGTCTGATCTGGAACACGGTGTTCATCGTGATCGGATGGTTCCTCGGATCGGCGTGGCACGTCGTCGAGGACTACATGGACGTGGTGCAGAACGTCGTGATCGTCGTCGTGCTGGCGCTCATCGTGTGGTTCGTCGTCGCGCGCGTGCTGAGGATCCGTCGCGAGCGCGCCGAACGACCCGCCGCGGCGGACTGAGCGGATTCAGCATGACCTCGTTCATGAAGCGCGGATCTCCCCAGCGATCGACGAGCGTCGCGCCGGTAGAGTCTGGGCAGGCGCGCTGGGCGCCGCCCGATGAAAGCGAGACGTCTTGAGCGATGCCGCCCGACCGATCCACACGCCGTGGAACGCCCTTCGCGGATTCCTCATCGGGATGGCTGAGCTCGTGCCCGGTGTATCGGGCGGCACGATCGCGCTCGTCACCGGGATCTACGAGCGGGCGCTGGGTGCTGCCGGTGCGCTGGGCGGAGCGTTCAAGACGCTCGTCGTCGGGCCCGACCGTGCCGCGGGTTTTCGCAGACGGATCTCGGACGTCGACTGGTGGCTGGTGGTTCCGGTGCTCGTCGGGATGGCGTGCGCTGTGCTCTTCGCCGCCGGGACGGTCGAACGCCTCGTTGCGGCGAACCCCGTGAACGCGCGAGGACTCTTCTTCGGCCTCGTCGCCGCGAGCCTCGTCGTTCCGTTCCAGCTGCTCCCGAAGCGCAAGAACCTCGCGGTCGACGTCGTCTCGTTCGTCGTCGCAGCCGGCGCCGCGTTCTTCCTCGTCGGCTTCGCGAGCAGCGGTTCGATCGACAGCCCCAATCTCGTCTTCGTCTTCGTCGCGGCGGCGGTCGCGGTGTGCGCGCTCGTCGTGCCGGGCATATCCGGCTCCTTCTTCCTCCTCGCCGTCGGGCTCTACTCGCCCACGCTGCAGGCGGTCGACGAGCGTGATCTCGCCTACATCGGCGTTTTCGCGCTGGGGGCGCTGATCGGCCTGTTCACGGTGGTGCGCGTGATCCGAGTGCTGCTCGACAAGTATCGCCGCATGACGCTGCTCGTCATGGCCGGTCTGATGCTCGGCTCCCTGCGCGCCCTCTGGCCGTGGCAGGGGGGCGCGGGCAGCGACGACGGTCATGGAGCTCTGCTCGCCCCGACGGATCCGCTCGTGCCGATCCTGCTGGCGGTCGGCGGAGCAGCCGTGGTGCTCATCCTCATCGCGGTGGAGACGGCCCTGACGAGGCGGCGCGTCGGTGAGATCTCCTCGTCGAGCTGACGCCCGCGCGCAACCTCCGCGCGGTTCCGCGTACTCGGCGCGGGCCGAGCGGCTACACCGCCCCGAGGTCGACGCCCGCCGCAGCCGGTTCCGCGTACGCGACCTCAACGAAGGATCCGTCGTCGCGGCGCTCGAAGCTCGTCACGCTCGACAGTGCGCAGCGCCTCGTTGTAGGGGAGTGCGCCAGCTTCTCGCCTGCGACGGCAAGGCGGGCCGTCCAGATCGCGGCCTGGTGCGAGACGATCACGGCGTCGCCCGATGCGGCCTCGTCCCACGCAGCGGCCATGGCCTCGGTCATGCGCTCCGCGATGGACGTGAACGGCTCGCCCCAGCTCGGCACGGATGGGTCGATCAGAAGGCGCCAGTTGAGCGGATTGAGCATCGCTCGCTTCATGCGCTTGCCGGCGAAGGCATTCCAGGGCTCGATCACTCGCTCGTCGACGACGGGCGCGAGGCCGAACTCGGCCGCGAAGGGCTCGGCTGACTCCCGTGCGCGCTGCAGCGGCGAGCAGACGAGGCGCGTGACGGGGCGCCCGAGCGCCGTGACGTGCGCGGCGGCGGCACGCGTCATGGCACGGCCGGCCTCACTGAGGCCGAAACCCGGGATCCGCTCGTAGAGCACGCGATCGGGGTTGTGAACTTCTCCGTGACGGACGAGGTGCAGACGCTCGGCAGGCATGCCCTCACGCTACCGCGAGCCCGCCGCGGTCAGCGTCGGCGCGAGGCCGGGTCGCTACCGTGGAGGCATGCGCCGCTTTCCCTGGATCCTCGCCGCCGCCATCGACCTCGCGCTGATCGTGCTGTTCGCGGCCATCGGAATGGTGAACCACCACGGGGCCGTCCTGCCGGGGCTCGTCATCGTCGCCTGGCCCTTCGTCGTCGGCGCCGCGATCGGGTGGATCGTGAGCATGGCATGGAAGGCCCCGGCCGGACCCGTGCGCTCGGGAATCGCGATCTGGCTCCTCGCCGTCGCGCTGGGAATGACATTGCGCGTGCTGACGGGCGGCGGGTTCGCGTGGTCGTTCCTCATCGTCACCGCGCTCGTGCTCGGCGCGTTCCTCGTCGGCTGGCGCGCGATCGTTGCGCTCGTCGTGCGGATCCGTGCCACTCGCTCATGACAAACTCATTGACAGGTCGTGATGACATGCAAAAAAAACGCTTGATTCTTTACATATTATCGAAACGTTGTCGTAGTCTTTACATGTGACGTGGTCTCCGGCACAGCCGTACAACGAGCTCCCTGATCTCCCTCCGATTCGAGAGATCGAGACGAAGGCAGTCCTGCGGGACACTATCCGCGCTCGAGCTGCTCTCGCGAGCCTTGACCAAGCCTCGCGGCGCATGCCGAATCCGATGGTTCTCGTCAATTCGATTTCGCTGTTGGAAGCGCAGGCGAGTTCAGAGATCGAGAACATCGTCACGACGACGGATGAGCTCTTCCGGTTCGCGGAGAACCCGGACAGTGCGACGAACCCAGAAACGAAGGAGACGCTTCGGTATCGACAAGCCCTCTTCGCCGGACTCGAGTCGATCCGCGAGCGTCCGCTCTCCGCGACGACGGCGATCGAGGTCTGCGAGCGGATCCATGAACGGGAGATCGGTGTGCGTGCGCTGCCTGGAACGTTCATCGGCAATCCATCAAACCGCGAAGCGATCTATACGCCCCCGACTGGCGAGCGTGTGATTCGCGACAAGCTCGCGAACTGGGAGATTTACCTCCATGCGCAAGATGAGGTGGATCCGCTCGTGAGGATGGCAGTGGCGCACTATCAGTTCGAAGCGATCCATCCGTTCGCGGACGGGAACGGCCGAACGGGCCGGATCCTCAATGTCCTGTTTCTCGTGCAAGCTGGACTGCTCAGCGCGCCGATTCTCTACCTGTCGCGCTACATCATCGGCCGGAAGAACGACTACTACCGTTTGCTGTTGGAGGTCACTCGCGACGGAAGGTGGGAGGACTGGATTCGCTTCGTCCTTACGGGACTCGAAGAAACGGCGAATCGAACCCTCGGGAAGATCGACCAGGTGCAGGAGCTCCAGGAACTCGTCCGCCGTGAGTTGCGCGACGCGACCACCGCGGGAAGCAACTCAGATCTGTTGGACCTGCTGTTCGAGAAGCCCTACGCACGTATCAGTGACGTGATCGAGCGATGTGGTGTTTCGCGCCCGACGGCGACAGGTTGGCTCGATGCCCTCGTACAGGCCGGGAGTCTGCTGACTGTAAAGATCGGTCGCGAGCGACTGTTCATCAATGCTCGATTCATCGACATCCTCGCGAGGGACCGGCTCTGAGGCGCACTCAGGCTCCTCTTACTACAGCGCGTAGAATTGGCCTCGTGCCCTCGACCTCGTTGATCCGCCGCGTCGCCGCCCTGGCGTCGGTCACGGCTCTCGCCGCGACCCTCGCGGCCTGTTCGAACGATCCCGTCTCCGAGCAGTACCTCGCGGGCGACAACAAGGGCTACATCGCCGGTGAGTTCCAGGTGCAGGAGATCGCGCCGGACCAGCGCGGCGAGCCCGTCGAGTGGGCGGGTACGACCGAGGCGGGCGACGACTTCTCGAGCGATGACGTCGCGGGCGATGTCACCGTTGTGAACTTCTGGTACGCCTCGTGCGCGCCGTGCCGTGCGGAAGCCGGCGACCTCGAATCGGTGTGGCAGAACCATCAGGAAGACGACGTGTCGTTCGTCGGCGTCAACACCGAGGACCAGCCAGAGGCCGCGCGCGCGTTCGCCGACACGTACGGCGTGACGTATCCGAGCATCATCGATGCCGAGAGCGGTGCGGTCAAGCTCGCGTTCGCGGCGGCGACCCCGCTGCAGTCGACGCCCATCACCCTCGTCCTCGACAGGGAGGGCCGCGTGGCGGCGCGCATCATCGGCAAGCTCGAAGGCGCGTCGATCCTCGACACCCTCGTCAGCGATACCCTCGACGAGTCGGTGTGAGCCTCCCGGACCTCGTCGGCGCGGGATCCCTCTGGATCGCGCTTCCGATCGCGCTCGTCGCGGGTCTGCTGTCGTTCCTCTCGCCGTGCGTGCTGCCCCTCGTTCCGGGCTATCTCGGGTACATCTCCGGCGCGGTGATGCCGCGCGAGCATGAGGGCGCGCTTGCGCCGCGAGGCCGCCTCGTTGCCGGCGTGCTGCTGTTCATCGCGGGGTTCACCGTCGTTTTCATGGCGATGAACATCTTCTCGGGCGGGCTCGGGATCTTCTTCCTGCGGTACAACGACATCATCACGCGCGTGCTCGGCGTCATCATCATCGTGATGGGACTGGTGTTCCTCGGGCTGTTCGGCTTCATGCAGCGTCAGGCCAAACCGGCCCTGAACTCGAACCTCGGCCTCGTCGGGGCGCCGCTGCTCGGCCTCGCGCTCGGCGTCGGGTGGGCGCCCTGCATCGGCCCCACCCTCGCCGTCATCATGAGCCTCTCGTGGAACACCGGTGACGTGTGGCGCGCTGCGCTGCTCGGCCTCACGTACTCGCTGGGGCTCGGCATCCCCTTCCTCATCGTCGCGCTCGGCCTCGGCTGGGCGACGAAATCTTTGTCCTTCATGCGCCGCCACGTGCGCACCGTCAACATCATCGGCGGCTCCCTGCTGATCCTCCTCGGACTGCTCATGGTGACCGGGATCTGGAGCGCGATCATGTCGAGTCTTCAGGGGGTGATCGGCAGTGTCGAACTCCCCATCTGAGTCGGATGCGTCGGATCCGAAGCGGCCGAGCGATCATTACGACAGCGTCGAATCAGCGGTGCAGCAGCCGAAGCTCGGCATCGTCGGCTGGCTGCGCTGGGGATGGCGACAGCTCACGAGCATGCGCACGGCGATCGTGCTGCTGCTGCTGCTCGCCGTCGCCGCGATCCCGGGGTCGATCTTCCCGCAGCGCTCCGCCGACCCGAACGGCGTGACGCAGTGGGAGACGGACAATCCCGATGCCTTCCCGGTCGCCGAGTGGTTCCAGCTGTTCGACGTTTACACGTCGGTGTGGTTCTCGGCCATCTACATCCTGCTGTTCGTTTCGCTCGTCGGCTGCATCCTGCCCCGCACGAAGCACCACCTGAAGGCGCTGCGGGCCCGCCCGCCGCGCACGCCGGCCCGGTTGAGCCGTCTCGCCGACTTCCGCGAAGAGCGCGCCCAGGCGGATCCGCAGGCGGCGATCGAGGCCGCCGAGAAGCGCCTCCGACGGCAGGGGTACCGCATCGAGCGGTACGACTCGCGCGGATCCCTCTCGGTGTCGGCCGAGCGCGGATACCTGCGCGAGACCGGCAACCTCGTCTTCCACGCCGCACTCGTCGGCATCCTCGTCACGGTCGGCCTCGGCGGCCAGTTCGCGTACACGGGGCAGTCGGTCATCGTCGAGGGGTCGACGTTCGTCAACTCGCTCATCAACTACTCGTCGATGAACAAGGGCCGCCTCGTCGCGGACGAAGCGCTCGAGCCGTACGCCGTGACGCTCGACTCGTTCGACGTGTCGTACGTGCCGTTCGGTGAGAACGGCGCGGGCCAGGCGGGCGACTTCCAGGCCAACGTCACGGTGCGAGAGCCCGATGGGTCGGCCACCGACGGCACCGTTCGGGTGAACCACCCGCTCGACCTCTACAACGACTCGATCTATCTGCTCGGCAACGGCTACGCGCCGACGATCACGGTCAAGGATCCGGACGGCGAGATCGTCTTCCGCGATTCGGTGCCGTTCCTGCCGGGCGCCGACAACACCCTCACCTCGACCGGTGTGGTGAAGGTGCCGGATGGCCTCGAGCAGCAGCTCGGGCTGATCGGGTTCTTCTACCCGACCCAGGTCGAGCTCGACACGGGTGCGTACACGTCAGGCTTCGCCGACCTGTACAACCCCGTGCTGACGTTCCGTGCGTACGTCGGCGACCTCGGCATCGACGACGGCACCCCGCGGTCGGTCTACACCCTCGACCCGAGCGGCATGGAGGAGATCGCCGGCCCCGACTCGGAGCTCACCTCGCTCGAGCTCGCGCCCGGCGACACGGTCGAGCTGCCCGGTGGCCGCGGATCCATCACCTTCGAAGACGAAACCCCCGATACGGCCGACACCTCTGAGATCGGCATGACCGAATCGGTCAAGCGCTTCGTCTCGCTGCAGGTGCACCACGACGCATCGAAGGTGTGGGTGCTCGGCTTCGCGGTGCTCATCGTCGCCGGCCTCATCACGGCGCTGCTCGTTCCGCGCCGACGCGTCTGGGTGAAGGTCACCCCCGACGGCGACGGCGTGCGCATCGAGTACGCCGGACTCGCGCGCGGCGAGGATCCCGCGATTCGCCGCGCCGTCGACGACCTCGCCAACGCCCACCTGTCCGACCTGACTTCTTAGAATCGATATCATGCCCTCCGTCAATGCACTCATGTACGACACATGGTCCGTCATCTCGCTCTGGACGGCGATCGCCGTCTACGCGCTGGCGTTCGTCTGCTACGCGGTAGACCTCGCCAAGCGATCGGATGAGTCGATCCGGCAGAAGGATCGCGAGCTCGTCATGGCGGGGGCGCCGAGCGGGGCGGCGGTCGATCAGACGGTGTCCGTGCCGCACACGAACAACGTCATGGGGCGCATCGCCACCACCCTGACCTGGATCGCGTTCCTGCTGCACCTCGCAGCCACCGTGCTGCGCGGCATCGGCGCGGGGCGTGTGCCGTGGTCGAACATGTACGAGTTCGCGATGACCTCGACGATGCTGTTCACCGCCGTGTATCTCGTGGTGCTGTTCTGGAAGGACCTGCGGTACGTGGGCGCCTTCATGACCGGTCTGGTGACGATTCTGCTCGGTGCCGCGTCGCTGCCGGCGATCTATGTGCAGATCACGCCGCTGTCGGATCCGCTGAAGTCGACGTGGCTCGTGATCCACGTCTTCGTCGCGTCGCTCGCGACGGCGTTCCTCGCCCTCGCCTTCGCGCTCAGCGTGCTGCAGCTCATGCAGACCCGTCGCGAGCGGATGGTGCGCGAGGATCCGGATCGCGCGGGGCGCAAGACGCTGCTGCGCACGATCCCGGATGCCGAGCAGCTGGAGTCGCTCGCTTACCGCGTGGCGATCATCGGGTTCATCTTCTGGACGTTCACGCTCATCGCGGGCGCGATCTGGGCGCAGGACGCCTGGGGCAGGTACTGGGGCTTCGACACCAAGGAGGTCTGGACCTTCATCATCTGGGTGCTCTACGCGGGGTACATCCACGCTCGTGCGACGCGGGGCTGGCGCGGCGTGCGCTCGGCATGGCTCGCGATCGTCGGCTTCGCGGCCGTGCTGTTCAACTTCACCATCGTGAACATGTTCTTCGACGGCCTGCACGCATACTCGGGCCTCAGCTGAGGCCGGCCCGCCGAATGCCCTCCGTCTCGCGACGGAGGGCATTCTTCTGTGTTTGAATGTTGTTTTGCATTTGTGCATGTTGTAATGTCTGGGCTATGTATCAGGCAGAGCGGCTGGATCTCATCGCGCGCGCCGTCCGCGATGCGGGGCGGGTGTCCGTGCGCGAGCTGGCGTCGCAGTTCGACATCACCACCGAGACCGTGCGGCGCGATCTGCAGGTGCTCGAGGAATCCGGCGCGCTCCGCCGCGTGCACGGCGGGGCCATCGCGGCGAACCGCGCGAGCCTCGTCGAACGCGGCGTGGGCGAGCGTCTCGCACATCGCGGAGCGGAGAAGCGGCGGATCGCCGAACGCGCTGCCCTCGCGCTGCCCCCGCGCTTCACCGGATCTGTTCTGCTCGACGCGGGCACCACGACCGGGGCCCTCGCGGATCCGCTGCTCGAACGCATCGGCGGCGAGCGCACGACGATCGTGACGAACGCCGTCTCGCACGCCGCGGCGCTCGCGGGGCGGGAGCGCATCGACCTCTCCATCCTCGGCGGGCGGGTGCGCAGCGTCACGGGCGCGGCGGTCGGCATCGACACGGTGCGCCAGATCGAAACGCTGCGGCCCGACATCGCCTTCGTCGGCGCGAACGCGCTGTCAGCCGATTTCGGCCTCAGCACGCCCGACGCCGAAGAAGCGGCCGTCAAACGGGCGATGGTCGCCTCGGCCCGACGGGTGATCGCGGTCGTCGACTCGTCGAAGCTCGGCGACGAATCGCTCACCCGCTTCGCTCGGCTCCGCGAGATCGACGTGCTCGTCACCGATGCCGCTCCCGCGGCAGACCTGGCTGCGGCGCTCGCCGACGACGACGTGGAGGTGTGGATCGCATGATCGTCACTCTCACGATGAATCCGGCGCTCGATCGCACCGTCTCGATTCCCGGGCCGCTCGCCGTGGGCGACGTGCAGCCCGCAACGTCGATCCGTGAAGACGCCGCGGGCAAGGGCGTGAACGTCGCGCGCGTGCTGACCGCCGCGGGCGACGAGGTGCGCGCGGTGCTGCCGCTCGATCCGACCGATCCGTACGGCGCGCTGCTCGCGGGCGTCGACCGAACGGTCGTGCCGATCACGGGGCATGCTCGCGCGAACCTCACGATCACGGATCCGGCGGGGGAGACGACGAAGCTCAACCTGCCGGGTCCGCAGCTCGGTCCGGGCGCCGCCGACGCGCTCATCGACGCCGTCGTGGCGGCGAGCGAGAGCGCGTCGTGGCTCGCGCTGTGCGGCTCGCTGCCGCCGGGTGCGGGCGATGACTTCTATGTGCGCGTGATCACGGCCGTGCGCACGCGGCTCGGCACCCCGCCGCTCATCGCGGTCGATGCCTCCGGCACGGTGCTGACGCATACCGTCGCACACGGGCATCCCGACCTCATCAAACCGAACGAGACCGAGCTCGCCGAGCTCGCTGGCGTCGCCGTCACGTCGCACCTCGAGGAGGTCGCGGCAGCGGCGCGCACCGTCGTGCCGTCACAGGCGGCCTCGGCGCTCGTCACGCTCGGCGGTGCCGGCGCCCTCCTCGTCGATGCCTCGGGCGTGCAGCACGCCACGATCCCGCCGAACGTGCGCGTGCGCTCGACGGTGGGCGCGGGCGACAGCTCGCTCGCTGGATACCTGCACGCGCACGTCGCCGGAGCAGACTCCGGCGAGGCGCTCGTGAGCGCCGTGCGTCACGGATCCGCCACCGCCTCGCTTCCCGGCACCCGCCTCGCCGCGCCCGGCGACCTTCCGACGGGCGACGTCGCCCTCACCCGACTTCCCTGACCACCGCAAAGGACCACACATGTCAACGATCATCCCGGCACTCGTCAGCCTCGACGACGAGATCGGTGCCGACAAGAAGCAGGTGCTGCGCGCGCTGTCCGAGCGCTTCGTCGCCGAGGGGCGCGCGGGCGACGCCGACGAGCTGTTCGCCGCCGCATGGGCGCGCGAGCAGCAGGACGAGACCGGCCTGCCGGGCGGCATCGCGATCCCGCACGCGAAGAGCGCGACCGTGACCGAGGCTTCGCTCGCCTTCGCTCGTCTGTCTCCCGGCGTCGATTTCGGCGGCGGGGAGCCGAGCGACATCGTGTTCATGATCGCCGCGCCCGACACCGCCGCGGAGGGGCACCTCGCGGTGCTCTCGCAGCTCGCACGGCACCTCATGGACGATGACTTCCTCGCCGCGCTCCGAGCGGCGACCACGGCCGAGGAGGCCGTGCAGATCGTGCGCGAGGCGATCGGCGAGGGCGATTCCTCCGCGCCGCAGACGGAGGAAGCGCCGCAGGAGCAGCCCACCGGATCCGCGAAGATCGTCGCCGTCACGGCGTGCGCGACCGGAATCGCCCACACGTACATGGCGGCGGACGCGCTCGCGAAGGCGGCGAAGCACGCGGGCGTCGAGCTCCACGTCGAGACGCAGGGATCGAGCGGATACACCCCGCTGGATCCGGACGTCATCGCGGCCGCCGACGCCGTGATCTTCGCGGTCGACGTCGACGTGCGCGAGCCGGGCCGCTTCGGCGGCAAGCCCGTGATCCGACGACCCGTGAAGGCGGGGATCGAGCACGCGTCCGAGATCATCGACCTCGCCGTCGCGGCCGGCGGCGATCCGGATGCGGAGCGCGTTTCCGGATCCGCATCCGCATCCGCATCCGACGCGAGGCAGCAGCCCGACGAGGGGTGGGGCAAGCGCATTCAGCGCGTCCTGATGACGGGCGTCAGCTACATGATCCCGTTCGTCGCGGGAGGCGGGCTGCTGATGGCGCTCGGCTTCCTGCTCGGCGGGTTCGAGATCAACGACGTCGCGAACGACATCGTCGTCAGCAATGCGCTGTGGAACCTGCCGGACGGCGGGCTCGCCGCGTACCTCGGCGCCGTGGCCTTCGCGATCGGAAGCGCGTCGATGGCGTTCCTCGTCCCGGCGCTCGCCGGTTACATCGCGTATGCGATCGCCGACCGGCCGGGCATCGCTCCGGGCTTCGTCGCCGGATCCGTGGCGCTGCTCATGAACGCCGGATTCATCGGCGGCATCGTCGGCGGTCTGCTCGCGGGCCTCGCCGCGTGGTGGCTCGGCAGCCTCGACGTTCCCCGCTGGCTGCGCGGGCTCATGCCCGTGGCGATCATTCCTCTGCTCGGATCCATCTTCGCGTCGGGCCTGCTGCTGCTCGTGCTCGGGGCGCCCATCGCGGCGCTCATGGACCTCATGACCGACGGCCTCACGAACCTCGCCGAGTCGGGTCTGCTGCCGGTCGTCGGCATCATCGTGGGCCTCATGATGTGCTTCGACCTGGGCGGACCGGTGAACAAGGTCGCGTACGCGTTCGCCGTCGCCTCGCTCGCCGATGCCTCGCCCGACAACCCGGTGCCGTACTACATCATGGCTGCGGTCATGACGGCCGGCATGGTGCCGCCGCTCGGCATGGCACTCGCCTCGACGATCCTGGCACGCGGCAAGTTCACGCCCGCCGAGCGGGAGAACGGCATCGCGGCGTGGCCCATGGGGCTGGCGTTCATCTCGGAGGGCGCGATCCCGTTCGCGGCCGCCGACCCGCTGCGCGTGATTCCGGCATCGATGGCGGGCGGCGCCGTGACCGGCTTCCTCTCGATGCTGCTGCTCGTCGAGTCGCAGGCGCCCCACGGCGGCCTGTTCGTGTTCTTCGCGATCAGTCCGCTCTGGGGATTCGCGATCTCGCTGCTGGCGGGAACGATCGTGACGGGCGTCGTCGTGTCGCTGCTGAAGCGCCGCGTCGCAGCGTAGGGCGGCGCCTGCCGGGCGTTTGGGGCCGGGACGTGTCGCGCGGCGTAATGCGGCGTGATGCGGCGACACATTCTTGCGACGCGACGCAGCGGGCGGCATCGTCGTGGCATGAGCACACCCCGTCCCCTCCGCTTCAACGCGTTCGTGATGAACACGAACTCGCACATCCAGCACGGACACTGGCGCCGGCCCGACGCCGGGCAGGTGGACTTCGAGGACGTGAACGTCTGGATCGATCTCGCGAAGACCCTCGAAGCGGCGAAGTTCGATGCGATGTTCTTCGCGGACGTCACGGGACATTACGGTGATGCCGAGGCCGACTACGAGGTCTACGTGCGGCACGGCCTGCAGATCCCGAGCAACGACCCCACGGTGCTCCTGGGCGCTCTCGCGGTCGTCACGGAGAACCTCGGGCTCGCGCTCACCTCGAACGTGGCGCAGAATCATCCGTTCAATTTCGCACGCCAGGTCTCGACGCTCGACCACATCTCGCGCGGACGGATCGCGTGGAACATCGTCACCGGAACACAGGACAACGGGGCGCGCAACTTCGGGCTGCCGCGCCTGACCGACCACGCCGAGCGGTACCGATGGGCCGAGGAATACGTCGACGTCGCGTTCAAGCTCTGGGAGGGGTCGTGGGACGACGGCGCCGTGATCAAGGACAGGGAGAGCGGCGTCTACGCCGACGTCACGAAGGTGCACAAGATCTTCCACGAGGGCGAGCGCTACAGCGTCGAGGGGCCGCACCTGCCCTCGCCGTCGCCTCAGCGCACGCCGCTGCTGTATCAGGCCGGGTCGTCAGAATCCGGCCGGCGGTTCGCGGCCCGCAACGCCGAAGCCGTCTTCATCATCGCGCCGAACCCGGACGTCGCGAAGTGGCAGATCGATGAGACGCGCGCGCTCGCCGCCCAGAACGGCCGGGAGCCGGACGACATCAAGTTCTTCCAGGGCCTCTCCTTCGTCGTCGGCGATACCGAGAACGAGGCCGAGGCGAAGGCGGAGGAGTTCGCTCGCTGGTCGAGCGCCGAGGGCTTCCTCGCGCACTCCGCCATCGTCGACCGCGACGGTCGCACGTACCCGCCGGAGACGGAGCTGAAGGACGTCGAGACGAACACCATGAAGGGGTTCTCCGAACAGCTGCGCCGGTCGATCACGGATCGTGAGCCGACCGTCGCGGATTTCGCGGCCCGCGTGACCCGCAACAACCTCGTGGTGGGCACTCCGCAGCAGATCGCCGATCAGCTGGAGCGCTGGCAGCAGGCGGGCGTCGACGGCATCAACGTCGTGAACGCCGTGATCCCGGGATCGTTCGAGGAATTCGCCGACAAGGTGCTTCCGGTTCTGCGGGAACGCGGACTCGCCCAGACGGAGTACGCGCCCGGCACGCTGCGCGAGAAGCTGTTCGGCACCCCGACGCTCAACGACCGCCACCCCGCCGCGCGCTATCGCGGCGCGTTCGCCTGAGGGGCTCCCTGACGCCCGTGGGGGAGCGTCCGTTCGTGCGGCAGGATCCGCCGGGCGTTCTCATCCCGTGACGCGCACGTACGGATCCGTCGCCTCGCCTGTCCGTTCGCGTCACGGGAACCGTGTCGGTCAGGCGAAGGCCGCCTGCGGGGTCGTCGAACGGCGGGTCGCCGTCGATACGAGCGTGACCACGAACGCGAGGGCCGCCCAGACCGCGAGCGCGACGAGGGATCCGCTGACGCCGCCCGATGTGATCGCGCCGAGGAACGCGGTCATCGCGGGAGAGGTCGGCAGCATGCCTGCGAGGTCGGCGAGGAAGCCCGGCGTCGTCGAGACGATGCTCACGGCGACCGCGAGGGCCCCGGCGATCGCGGCGATCCATCGCCCGATTCCGCCGAGCACCGCGGCGAGCGCCTGGTGGATCGCTGCGAACGCGACGCCGGTCGCTGCTGCCACTGCGAGGAACGACCACGCCTGGGATGCCGAGTAGTCGCCTGTCCACACCACGATGCTGCCGACGAGCACGCCCTGCACGAGGCCCGCAAGGCCGCCCGGCAGGAAGCCGCGCGCCGTGAGCGACAGCGATGAGCGGCGCGAGGTCAGCACGCGCGAGGTGACGGGGCGGAAGACGAGGTATGTCGCGAGCGATCCGAACCACAGCACGACCGCCGCAAGGAGCGGGATCGCGCCGTCGCCGAACAGGGTCAGACCGTCGTCGTCTGTTCCGACGGGCGCGCGCACCACCGAGGCGAGATCGGCGGCCTGCTGGTCATCGAGGCTCGGGAGCTGGTCGACGGCCGTACCGAGTCCGTCGCCGAGCTCTGCCGCGCCGTCGCCCAGTTGGCCGATGCCGTCGGCGAGTTCGCCGGCACCGTCCGACAGGGCGGTCGCGCCGTCGGCGAGCTGGGTGGTGCCGGAACCGGCCTCCCGCGCGCCGTCGCCGAGCATCGAGATGCCGTCGGCGAGAGAGTACGTGCCCGTCATGGCCTGCATCGCGCCGTCGCCGAGCTGGCTCGCGCCGCCGGCGAGCTCGGTCGTGCCCGCCGCCAGCTGCGTTGCGCCCGAGACGAGGGCGGGGGAGTTCGCGGCGAGCTGGGCCGCGCCGTCCGCCACCTGGCGGGAGCCGGGCGCGAGTTCGGCGGCACCGGATGCGAGCTGGGCCGCACCGTCTGCGAGCTGGGCCGCACCGGGCTGGGCCTGGGCGAGGCCATCGCCGAGCTGCGATGTGCCGTCTGCGACCTGCCGCGCCCCCGGTTCGAGCTGCGAGATGCCGTGCGCGAGTTCGGATGCTCCGTCAGCGATCTGATCGGCGCCGGGCGCGAGCTCGTCGATGCCGTCGGCGAGCTGCCGCGCGCCGTCTGCGAGGGCCGTGGCCCCGGGGGCGAGCTCTGCTGCGCCGTCCGAAAGCTGCTGCGCCCCGGGAACGAGCTCTGCCGCTCCGTCCGAGAGCTGAGCCGCGCCGCCCGCGAGTTCGTCCGCGCCCGCGGCGAGCGGATCGACGCTGTCGGAGAGGGCGGACGCGCCGCCCGCGACCTGCTGTGCGCCGCCGTTCGTCTGCGTCGCTGCGGCGGCGAGCTCGGCGGATCCGTCGGCCACGCCGCGTGCGCCGCCCGTCATCGCGGCCAGCTGTTCGCAGAACTCCGCATTCGCGCCGGAGGGTCCGCACGCGGTGGCGAGCTGTTCGAGCCCCGAGGCCACCTCGTCCGCCGAGGCGGAGAGCCCGGGCTGGTCAGCGGTGCCGTTCAGGCCGGCATCGAGGCCCGCCGTGCCCTCCGCGACGCGCGATGTGCCAGCGGCGAGATCCGATGTGCCCGAGGCGAACTCCGAGATGCCGCTGGAGAGCTCGGCCGCGCCGTCCGAGAGGTCTGATGCGCCCGTGGCGAGCTGAGACACGCCGTCGGCGAGCTGCGAGGCCCCGCCTGACAGGCCCGTCGCGCCGTCGGCGAGCTCGGTCGCACCGTCGGACAGCTCCGAGGCCCCATCGCCGAGACCTCCGACGCCGTCGGCGACCTGCCCGGCGCCGCCCGCGAGGCGCGTCGCCCCGTCGCCGAGCGCGCCGACGCCGTCGGCGACCTGGCTCGCGCCGCCGGCGAGACCGGGCTGGTCGTCCGTTCCCTGCACGGCCGCGGTGAGCTGAGTGATCGCATCGGCGAGCGATGTCGCGCCGCTCGCGAGGCCCGGCTGATCGTCGGTGCCGTTCAGCCCGTCGTCGAACGCGGAGACGCCATCTGCGACCTGACCGGCTCCGTCCGACAGTCCGCCGAGGCCGTCGTCGACCTGACGCAGCCCGCCGGCGAGCTGCGTCGCGCCGCCCGAGAGCTGAACGGCGCCGTCCGAGAGCGCGTACGCACCGTCGGCCAGGGCGGCCGTGCCGCCTGCGAGCTGAAGCGCCCCGTCCTCCGCCGACGAGGCACCGTCCGCGAGCTGGACGATGCCGTCACCGAGCTGCACGATGCCGTCGCCGAGCTCTCCTGCGCCGTCGCCGAGATCGGCAGCCCCGTCCTGCGCGGACGAAGCCCCGTCCGCGAGCTCGGTCGCGCCGTCTGCGGCCTCGCCGAGCTGGGATCCCATCTCGCCGAAGCTCACGAACACGTTCTCGAGCGTCGCCTCAGACAGGGTGGCGCCCATCGTGTCCGCCGCGATCGACGAGACCTGCTGCATGATCGCGCTGTCGAAGATGCGCGCATCGTCGGCGGTCGACACATCGATCGTTGCGACGTCGGGGTCGCCCTCGCCCTGAAGCGCATCGGCCGACGACATCGCGGCCTCGCTGAACCCTTCGGGAATCGTGATGACCGCCTGGTAGGTGCCGTCGGTCACACCGTCCGATGCGTCGGACTCGTTCGAGACCACCCAGTCGATGTTGCTGTCGACATCGTCGGATCCCTCGACCAGCCCGGCCGCGAGCTGACGGCCGAGCGGAGCCAGCTGGCCGTCGATCTCCACGCCCTCGTCGAGGTTGACGATCGCGGCCGACATGTTCTCGAGCCGGTCGGTGGGCGAGTTCAGCGCAGCCACCAGCACGCCGCCGATGACGGCCGGCAGCACCAGCACGCCTCCGATGGTCAGCCAGGTGACGGGGCGCGTCGTTCGCGCGCGTTCGATGGGCGTGGTCATGCGATCACCTCGGGGAGTGCGGCGCCCGCAGGCGTCACGTCGAGAACGGATGCGCCGTGCCAGCCGGCATCGGCGAGAAGACCGGTCGCGGCATCCGGATCCGCGGCCGCGAGGATCACCGTGAGCGGCGCGCCGGCCGCACTCTGCGCGTGCCGCAGAGCCGCGAGCACGTCGAGGCGCTCCGCGGGCAGATCGAGGCCGTCGATCGCGACGATGCGGGCACGGCCCTCGGCGGCATCGAGGAGCGACGCCGACCGATCCGCGCCGGGAAGGGAGACCGCCACGTGCGCGCGCACCGCAGATCCGCGCCCCGGAAGCAGGTGGCCCGCGACGCGCAGACGACTGTCCTCGTCGGGGGCGAACCGGCCCGCGACGGCGAGCAGAACGGACCGCGCAGAGCGCGGATCCTGCGACGTCACCACGAGCGCATCGCCCTGCGCGACCCGCAGGCTCACGTCGGAGGCGAGCGCCTCGTCGCCGACCGTGATCGCGAGGTCGTCGGCGGCGATCACCGAACGGTCCTCCGCGGGCGGCCAATTCGCGAGCTGATCCTCGCGCTCGACCGCCTCGCCCTCGATATCGAAGTGCGGCAGCCGCTTCCCGAGCCACGCGGGCATCCACCAGGCGTGCTTGCCGAGCAGCGCCATGACAGCGGGAACGAGCGTCATGCGGATGACGAACGCGTCGACCGCGATGCCGACGGCGAGGGCGAGGGCGATCGGTTTGATGTTGATGTCGCCTTCGGGAACGAACGCCGCGAACACCGCGAACATGATCACGGCGGCCGCCGTCACGACGCGGGCTGAGGCGGCGTATCCGCTCTTCACCGCGTCGACCGCGACCTCATGCGCGGCGCCGCGTCTGCGAGCGCTGTGCACATAGTCCTCCCGCATGCGGGAGACGAGGAACACCTCGTAGTCCATCGCCAGGCCGAACAGCACGCCCATCACGACGATGGGCATGAACGCGATCACCGGACCCGTCTTCGAGACCTGCAGCAGGTCGGCGCCCCAGCCGAACTCGAACACCATCGCGACCACACCGAACGCGGCGACGATCGACAGCAGATAACCGGCGGCGGCCTTGAGGGGCACCCAGATCGAACGGAACACGATCATCAGCAGCACGAAGCTCAGCCCGACCACGAAGATGCCGAACGGCAGCAGCGCCTGACCGAGCTTCGCCGACACGTCGATCGCGACGGCGGTGAATCCGGTCACGGTCAGATCGATGCCGAACTCGTCGAGCCATTCGTCGTGATGCGCGCGCAGCTCGTGCACGACCTCGGTCGTCTCCGGATCGGACGGGCCCGTCTCGGGGATGATCTGCACGATGCCCGTGTCGGCCGTCTCGTTCGGGGTCGCCATGGCGACCTCCTTGACGCCGTCGATCTCCTCGACCGCGTCGGCGAGATCCTCCATGAGCCCGAGCGGGTCATCGCTCGTGATGATCGAGCCCGTGAGGATGAGCGGACCGTTGAACCCCTCGCCGAAGTGTTCGCCGGTGAGGTCGTACGCCTGACGCGCCTCGCTGTCGTTCGGCAGGGTGCCGGCGTTGGGGAGGGCGAGCCCCAGCTGCGTCGCGGGCAGCGCGACGACGCCCAGCCCGATGACGACGGCGATCGTGGTGACGACCGGGTGCTTCGTGACCATGCCGACCCAGCGCTTCGCGAAGCCCTCGCCCTTCTTCTCGCGCCGGGGCGGGCGGCCGGATGCACGGTGCTTGACGAAGCCGAGCAGGGCCGGCGTCAGCGTGACGGCGATCGCGACGGCGACCGCGACCGACACGGACGCTGCGATTCCCATCGTGGTGAGGAACGGGATCCCGGCGAAGCCGAGCCCGATGAGCGCGATCAGCACCGTGACCCCCGCGAAGACCACGGCGGATCCGGCGGTGCCCGTCGCGCGCGCCGCGGCATCCTCCGGGGCGACGCCGTCGCGCACCTGATCCTGATGCCGGGCCGCGATGAACAGGGCGTAGTCGATGCCGACCGCGAGCCCGAGCATGAGAGCGAGCAGCGGCGTAGTGGCGCTGACATCCGTGAACGCGGTCGCGGCCACGATGCCGAGCATCGAGACGCCGACGCCGATGAGGGCGACCACGAGAGGCAGGCCCGCCATGACGAAGGCTCGGAAGGTGATGATGAGCACGATCAGGGCGACGAGCACGCCGATCGCCTCGGTTGGGCTGATCGCCGGCAGCTCGGTCGCGAAGAGATCTCCGCCGAGCTTCGTCGCCGAGTCGGCCGGCAGTTCGTCGCCGAGGGCGTGCACGCGGTCTTCGATCTGCTGCTTCACGTCGTCGGAGATCGTCGTCGACTGGCCCTCGAGCTGCAGCTGAGCGATCGCAGCGGATTCGTCGTCGCTGACGAGGCCGTCGACGAGACCGTCGTAGGGGCTCGTCGCGCTCGACATGCTCGGGATGTCGGCGAGATCCTCGACGGCCTGCTCGATGGGCTCCCGGTAGGCGTCGTCGGTCACGCTGTCGCCGTCCGCCGCGACGACGATGAACTGCGCCGCGGTGCCGGAGACCTGCGGGAACGTGCGCTCGAGCTGCTCGATCCCGTCCTGCGCCTCGGTGCCGGGGATCGTGATCGAGTTATCGAACCCCTTGTTCATGCCGAGCGCGGCCGCCGCCATCACGAGCAGCAGCAGGATCCACGAACCGATGACCCGCCAGGGGTGGCGGTACGACCAGCGGCCTAGCGTGGACAGGAGGGTGGACATAGAGGAGCCTCCGAAGGATTCGATACAGGTGTGTATCCAATACAGAAGTGTATCGTAAAGGGTGTGACTGACTCCGAGACTCAGAATCCGCACAGCAAGCGCAGCCGCGAATCGACGCGCGCACGCCTTCTGGACGCGGCGGCCGAGGTGTTCGCCGAGGTCGGCCTCGGCGAGGCGTCCGTGGAGCGGATCTGCGAGCGCGCCGGATTCACGAGGGGCGCGTTCTACTCGAACTTCGCCTCGAAGGACGAGATGTTCCTCGAACTCGCCACGGTGGTCGCGCGCGAGCGCGTGCACGCCGTGCGCGCGCGGATCGATGAGATCAGCGCGGCGGGCGACTTCAACCCGCACGATACGGACGTGCGGGTCATCATCCGCGCGCTGGACGTCGTCGGCGACGACCGTCTCTCGACCCTGCTGATGAGCGAGATCAGCATCCGTGCGATGCGCGATGCCGAGTTCGCGGCCGCGTATCTCGCCCAGGTCGGCGAGGTCGTCGAAGAGATCGTGCAGCTGATCGACGACGTCGTCGAGGCGAAGAATCTCGAGCTGCGCGTGCCGTCACACGACGCGGCGCGCATCATCGTCGGCGTATGGGGCGATATCTCCGCGCGCAGCGCGATGTCGGGCCTCGACCCGCAGGAGATGGCCGCGCTGCGCACGCGCGAGCTCGGTCAGATCGTCGACCTCGTGCTCGTGCGCCAGCCTCAGAGCCGCGCATAGCAGTCGCCGATCCGGCGGCGCCACCACTCTTCGCGCTGCGGGGCGGCCGCGTGCCGCACCAACAGCTCCTCGTGCGGCACAGCGCGAGCCGCGGTGACGGCGCCGTCGTGCGGCAGCAGGGGATCCCGGGTCACGTCGGCGGCCAGGAGCGCGGCGGTTCCGAGGCCGCAGTCGTGGTCGAGCGCGGGCAGTGCGGCGGCGAGGAGCGCGCCCTGGGCGAGGCCGACGCTCGTGTCGATCGCCGAGGAGACGACCGCCGCCAGCCCCGCCTGCTCGACGATGTCGAGGGCTCGGCGCGCGCCGCCGAGCGGCTGCGCCTTGATGATGACGATGTCGGCCGCGCCGGCGCGCGCGACGGCCAGGGGGTCGTCGGCCTTGCGCACGGACTCGTCGGCGGCGAGCGGCAGATCCCACTTGCGCAGGCGCTCGCGCAGTTCGGCAAGCTCTGCGACGCTCGCGCAGGGCTGTTCGGCGTATTCGAGATCGAACTCGGCGAGCGCGTGCAGCGCGCGCTCCGCCTCGTCGAGGTTCCACCCCGCGTTCGCGTCGACGCGGATCCGCCCTTCCGGCCCCATCTGCTCGCGCACCGCGGCGACGCGGGCGATGTCGTCGTCGAGGCTCTGGCCGACCTCGGCCACCTTCACCTTCGCCGTGCGGCAGGATCCGTAGCGGGCGAGTACGGCGGCCACGTCTGAGGCCGCGACGGCCGGCACGGTGGCGTTGACGCCGATCCGTGCCCGGTGCGGCGTCGGCTGCGGCTCATAGGCGAAGTCGATGGCCGCTGCGAGCCACGTACTGGCCTCGGCGGGCCCGTACTCGAGGAAGGGTGAGAACTCGCCCCAGCCCTCCGGCCCCTCGAACAACGCGGCCTCGCGATGATCGACACCGCGGAACCGGGTGGCGAGCGGAAGCGAGACGACGCGGAGCGATGAGAGGATCTCGGCGAGCGGCGGCAGCGGTGCGGTCGACATGGCTCCATCCTGCCGCGTGACGCGAACGTTTCGCGCGTAGGGTGAGATCGTGACCGTCTCCGATCTCTTCGATGCTGCCGAATGGGCGCCTGCGCCCGGATCCGACGACTACCGGGACGTCACTGCGCACGTCTCGTTGGACGGGCGCATCGCGCGCATCGCGTTCGACCGCCCGGAAGTGCGCAACGCGTTCCGCCCCGGCACGGTCGACGAGCTCTATCGCGCGCTGGAGATCGCGCGCACGGATCCGAGGATCGGGTGCGTGCTGCTGACCGGCAACGGCCCGAGCCCGAAGGACGGCGGGTGGGCGTTCTGCTCGGGCGGCGACCAGCGCATCCGCGGGCGCGACGGATACAAATACTCCGACGACGAGACGTCCGTATCCGACCCGGCGAGGGCGGGACGCCTGCACATCCTCGAGGTGCAGCGGCTGATCCGCTTCATGCCGAAGGTCGTCATCGCGGTGGTTCCGGGATGGGCCGCGGGCGGCGGGCACTCGCTGCACGCCGTGTGCGACCTGACGATCGCCTCGCGCGAGCACGGCAGGTTCAAACAGACCGACGCCGACGTGGGATCCTTCGACGCCGGATACGGCTCCGCGTACTACGCGAAGCAGATCGGCCAGAAGTTCGCGCGCGAGGTGTTCTTCCTCGCCGAGGAGTATTCGGCCGAGCGCGCGTACGAGATGGGCGCCGTGAACCGCGTGGTCGCGCACGCCGATCTCGAGACCGAGGCCATCGCGATGGCCCGCACGGTCCTCACGAAGTCGCCGACGGCGATCCGCATGCTGAAGTACGCGTTCAACGCGACGGACGACGGCATGGTCGGGCTGCAGATGTTCGCGGGCGAGACCACGCGTCTCGCCTACGGCACGGATGAGGCCGTGGAGGGGCGAGACGCCTTCCTCGAGAAGCGGGATCCCGACTGGTCGGGGTTCCCATACCACTACTGAGGGGCGCGCGCGTCCTCGTCGTTCTCGGCGGAGCGCAGGGCCTTGCGGCCGAGGCGCCGCACGATGAGCACGACGCAGACCGCGATCAGGATCGCGAGCAGTGCCCAGCCCCATCCGGTGCCGGTGAACGCGGCGATGGCGGCCGACCATCCGGCGAAGCCGATCGTGCTGTAGATCGTCGCCCAGGCGGCGACGCCGGGGAGCTGGGCGAGGGTGAACCGCAGCCAGGGAATGCGCACGAGACCCGCCGCGACGAGGACCGCGGTCTGCAGGCCGACCGTGAGGTAGCACAGCGGCACGGCGATGAGGCCGGCGCGGTGCACGACGGTGCGCCCCGCGCGGGTGCTGTCGCCGTTCAGCCATGCCTTGAGCCGAGCCCACCGGCCTTCGCCCTCACCGCCCACGTGCGTTGCGGCGCCCGAGGCGCCGCGCCCCAACCAGTACGTGCCCTGGCCGCGCAGCAGTCCGACGACGAACAGCAGCGCCCAAGCGGCGGCGAAGGGGTAGTCCTTCAGGAAGGCGTCCATCAGGCGGGTACGCCCGCAGTGTTCTCAGACATTCGTCCTCCTGAAGTCGCTCCGTGAGGTATGCCTTACTTTACCGCGAGCTCGACTGAACGAACAGTGCGCGTCGCGCGAGGGAGCCAGCGCGACGGATACTGGGGAGGACGAAAGGCGGTGCGAGGTGAAGCTCGAGCGCATCGAGAGTGCGGATCCGCGGGACGTGCTGCGCGCGGTGCGCAGCGCCGTGCTCGGGGCCGGGCCGGCGATCGCCCTCGGCGGCGGAGACGCTGTGCCGGAGGAGGTTCCGGCAGGTACGGCGATCGTGCTGACGACGTCGGGATCCACGGGCGTTCCGAAATCGGTCGCGCTGTCGCGTTCGGCGCTCATCTCATCGGCGATGGCGACGGCGGCGCGCATCGGCGACGGGCACTGGCTGCTGCCGCTCGCGGGCGGTTACATCGCGGGGGTGCAGGTGATGGTGCGCGCGCTCGTGGCCGGTCGCGATCCGGCGATCCTCGCCGGGCGGTTCACCGCGGGCTCCTTCGCACATGCCGCGAGCGGAATGCGCTCGTTCGTCGATGGCGCGCGGGTTCCCGCCTACACCTCGCTCGTGCCGGCGCAGCTGCAGACGCTCGTCGAAGCGGGGGAGCAGGATCCGCGTGCGGCGGCCGCGCTCTCGTCGTTCGCCACGATCCTCGTCGGCGGTCAGCGTCTGCCCGATGCACTGCGCGATCGCGCGATGGCGCTCGGCGCGCGCGTCGTGCGCACGTACGGCTCCACCGAGACGAGCGGAGGCTGCGTCTACGACGGCGTGCCGCTCGAGGGCGTGAGGGTGTCGAGCGTCGACGGCGAGCTGCGGATCGCGGGGCCGAACCTCGCCGACGGCTACCTCGGTGCCCCGGCGCTGACGGCGGCGGCCTTCGTGACCGAGACCGACGGATCCCGCTGGTACCGCACGGGCGACGCGGGGTCGGTCACCGACGGCATCGTGTCGGTGGCGGGCCGCATCGACAACGTCATCGTCTCGGGCGGCGTGAACGTGTCGCTCGACCGCGTCGAGCACGTCGCGCGCGAGATCCTTCCGGACGCCGTCGTCGTCGGCGCCCCCCACGAGCGGTGGGGCGAGACGCCCGTGGTCGTCACGACGGGACCCGGTGACGCGCTCGCCGCGATCCGCGATGCCGTCGAGCGCGAGGTCGGCAAGCCCGCCCGCCCCGATCGCATCGTCCGCGTCGCAGAGATGCCGCGGCTGTCCAGTGGAAAGCCCGACCGCCGCGCGGTGCGCGAGCGCGTTCTCGCCGATGGCTGAGCTCACATACTCCGCCGTCGGTGCGACGCGGGGCATCGCACCGAAGGGGTTCCGCGCCATCGACCGCTCCGCGCTCATCGGCCACGGCGACGACTGCTTCCGGTCGGCCGTCGAGCAGACGATGCGCTGGGGTCTGCAGCGCAGATCCGGCATGCGCGTCTCGGCCGCCGACCGAGCGGTGCGTGTGGGCGACGAGGCGCGCTTGCGGATCCCGTTCTGGCCGCGACCGATCCCCTGCCGCGTCGTGTACGTCGTCGACGACCCGCACGCGGCCGGCTTCGCATACGGAACACTGCGTGGGCACCCCGAGAGCGGCGAGGAGGCGTTCCTCGTCGAGCGCCGGCCCGATGGATCCGTCTGGACGCGGATCGTGGCGTTCTCGCGCCCTGCGGGCCCGCTCATCCGGCTGGGGTATCCGATCGCCCGCCTGCTGCAGGAGATCTACACGCGCCGCTACCTGCGCGCACTCGCGGTCTGACGGTCTGCGCGGCTTCCCGCGTACGATGGATGCCCGTGGCGAAGAATCAGAGGCATGTCAGCGGCAACCCGGCGAAGAGGGGCACGGCGGCGAAGCCCGCACCGGCGCCCGTGACGCTCGGCGATTGGATCGGAGCGGCGCGGCTGCGCACGCTGCCGCTCGCGATCACGCCGGTCATCATCGGCACGGGCGCGGCGGTGCTCGCTGACGCCGAGCGGCAGTTCCACTGGATCATCGCGCTGTTCTGCCTCGCTGTTGCGGTGCTGCTGCAGATCGGCGTGAACTTCTCCAACGACTACTCCGACGGCATCAAGGGCACCGACGACTTCCGCGTGGGCCCCGCGCGCCTGACGGCCTCCGGACGGATCCCCGCGAAGACGGTGCTCACCGTCGCGCTGACGTTCTTCGGTCTGGCCGCGCTCGCGGGTCTCGCGATCGTGATCCGTACGGGACAGTGGTGGATGATCGCCGTGGGAGCCGTCTGCATCGTCGCCGCCTGGTTCTACACCGGTGGGAAGCGGCCTTACGGGTACAACGCCCTCGGCGAGCTGTTCGTCTTCGTCTTCTTCGGCCTCGTCGCGACCCTCGGCACGACGTGGGTGCAGGCGCAATACCTGCCGCAGGAGGCATGGTTCGGCGCGGTCGCGGCCGGATTCTTCGCCTGCGCGGTGCTTCTCGCGAACAACCTGCGCGACATCGACCAGGACCGAGCCGCGGGCAAGCGCACCCTGACCGTACTGATCGGCCGGCTCGGCACGAAGATCCTCTACACGGTGCTCGTGCTGCTCGCCTACGCCATTGCCGCCTATGTCGCGCTGTTCTACCCCGTCGCGTGGCTGAGCTTCTTCGGGCTGATCGCCGGTGGGCCGGCGCTTGCGATCATCTGGGCGCACAAGACGCCGCGAGAGCTGGTGACGGCGCTCGCCCTCACCTCGATCAGCTCACCGATCTACGGCATATTCTTCGCCTGGGCCCTCATCGGCTGACCTGCCGGCCGCCGGACCCCGCCTCGCGGCGTTGTCCTCGGTCACCGTGCAGAGCACGGCTCCGTCGTCCGCCTTGCGATGCGGGGTCCGGAGACGGGCAGGAGAGTGGGCCTCGCCTCGCGGCGTTGTCCTCGGTCACCGTGCAGAGCACGGCTCCGTCGTCCGCCTTGCGATGCGGGGTCCGGAGACGGGCAGGAGAGTGGGCCTCGCCTCGCGGCGTTGTCCTCGGTCACCGTGCAGAGCACGGCTCCGT
>Ga0308157_10000794_pt1 | contig 85446 bp, 89 predicted proteins | sample PhyBR1_FD_201035 | JGI IMG/M metagenome (GOLD analysis project Ga0308157, IMG submission 201035) | Phyllosphere microbial communities from UC Gill Tract Community Farm, Albany, California, United States - DLSLB.R1 | ecosystem: Host-associated > Plants > Phyllosphere > Unclassified | place: USA...
GGGGTTAGTTTAGCATCTAAATGGGCAGGGCCAGCCATAGTGCGCCACCTGAACATTGCGCTTACTCAACAGAACGTAAACTATTACAAAAATGGCAAATAAAGTAGAAGTTAAAGACTTACTGGAAGCAGGTGTACACTTCGGACACATGACCAGGAAATGGGACCCTAACATGGCCCCGTACATATACATGGAGCGTAATGGCATACACATTATCAACCTGTATAAAACCGCAGCTAAGATCGAAGAGGCTAACGAAGCCCTTAAAAAGATCGCTGCTTCAGGCCGAAAGATCCTTTTCGTAGCCACAAAAAAACAAGCAAAAGACATCGTTGCCGAGAAAGCAGCCGCTGCCAACATGCCTTACATCACTGAAAGGTGGCCGGGCGGTATGCTTACTAACTTTGTTACTATCCGTAAAGCCGTTAAGAAAATGGCTTCTATCGATAAAATGAAGAAAGACGGTACATTCATGACGCTTTCTAAGAAAGAGCGCCTTCAGGTAGATCGTCTTCGTGCTAAGCTTGAGAAAAACCTTGGCTCTATTGCCGACATGACAAGGCTTCCTGCCGCGTTGTTCGTAGTAGACATCAAGGCTGAACATATCGCAGTAAAAGAAGCTCAGAAATTAAACATTCCGGTTTTCGCAATGGTAGATACCAACTCTGACCCACGTCAGGTTGACTATGTTATCCCTGCAAATGATGACGCTTCTAAATCAATAGAAAAAGTACTTGCCCTTGTAACAGGCGCTGTAGTTGAAGGCCTTTCTGACAGGAAATCTGATAAAGATGATTTCACCGAAGGAGAAGGCAATGAGGCTGCTGCACCGGTAGCTGCTCCTAAACAGGAAGCTGCCCCGGCTGCCGAAGCTCCTGCACAGGAAACACCTGCTGCTACAGAGGAATAAGTTAACATTACAGTAAAGCCGTTATGCGGGGTAATGTTTACTTTTAGTGCATTATCGGTATGACGGCTTTATCATTTATTATAAACAACAAATTAAAATACGACTTAAAATGGCAAATATCACTGCTGCTGACGTAAATAAACTAAGGACCATTACCGGTGCCGGTATGATGGACTGCAAAAAAGCACTTGTTGAAGCTGATGGCGATTTCGATAAAGCTATCGAGAACCTTCGTAAGAAAGGCCAGAAAGTTGCTGCTAACAGGGCTGACCGCGATTCTGCCGAAGGTGCTGTTATCGCTGTAGTTAACGCTGACAAAACTCAGGGCGTTGTTATCTCACTTAACTGTGAGACCGACTTCGTTGCTAAAAACGAGACTTTTGTTAAGCTTGCTAACGACTTTGCTGCCCTTGCACTTGAAAGCGCTACAAAAGAAGAGCTTCTTGCAAAAGACTATAATGGCATGACCGTTGAAGAAAAGCTTATCGAGCAGACAGGCGTTATCGGAGAGAAGATCGAGATCGGCTCATTCGAAAGGCTTGAAGGCGCGTTCGTAGGTTCATACATCCACGCTGGTAACAGGATCGCTACATTGGTTAGCCTTTCTGCAAATGTTGACGGTGGCGAAGAAGCTGCACGCAACGTAGCTATGCAGGCTGCTGCAATGGCACCTATCGCCCTTAACGAAGAAGGCGTTGATGCTGCTACAATTGAAAAAGAGATAGAGATCGCAAAAGACGTACTTCGCCAGGAAGGCAAGCCAGAGGCTATGCTTGACAATATCGCAAAAGGTAAGCTTGGCCGTTTCTTTAAAGACAATACCCTTGTTAACCAGGACTACATCAAAGACAACAAGCTTAGCGTAAGCGAGTATGTAAAATCGATTGATGGCGGCCTTGTTGTAACAGGCTACAAAAGGGTCGCACTTGCATAAGTAAACCTTTTTATCATACTATAAAACCCCGGAATTGAAAAGTTTCGGGGTTTTTTATTCGCGATCATAAATAGCATACCCCACAACCTTTGGAATCGGGGCTTCCAACAGACATATATAACAGATCGCTTTAAAAACCAGATCTACGGATTAACAGGTCGACCGGCCCTAAGCCGATCTCCTTTAAATAAACCATCTATACCTAGATTTTATAACTATTGCGTTTTACTGTCACGATTTGTATATTCGGTGTTGGCAGTACAATTTTATATGAAATACATTTTATTATTATCCCTCTTTTTTACTATTAGTGCCTGCAGAAAAGAAACCGGGGCCGACACAGTTCCGGCAGATGTAACAAGGGAAAAAAATTCGGAAGCTACAGATATAACGTCAGGACAAGATGACCGGAAAGTACCAACAAATGAAGCCGTTGACATAAGCCTGTGGGACTTTAACGGAGATGGTGAGTCAGACGACCGTATTACCGTACCCGTTATTGAAGGTTCAGGAAATCCGGTTGAAGACGGCATACCCGGCAAATTCACCATAACATTTGACAACAAAACATTGCCAGACCTGGCTGTGGGATGCTGCAATCCTATGCCTATAGGAGAAGGTGACCTAAACGGCGATGGAGCGGCGGAGTTATCGGTTTTCCAGTCACCTATGAACGGCTGTGTGTATACCATGACAACTTATACCTTCCGAAATGGCAAATGGAAGCAGCTTTTTGAACCGTTTAATGTGCCTACGGGCTGTGATGAGATAAGTGCCGAAGAGCTGCAAAGCCTGGTTTATAAAGAGGGCGATAAAGTCTACATTATGGTGACCGACGTAAATGACGAGGATTTTAAAAGGACAGCAAAAGAAGTAAAGCTTTGATCCGTCAATTACCTCATACCATAATAATAAATTTTCACTACTTTTGGTATACACCCGTAATTTCATGCCCTTAACCAAAAGACAAACCATATTCACCATACTCTCCGGTATTTTTATTACCAATGCCGTAGTAGCCGAACTCATTGGCGGCAAGCTCATTTATGTAGGTTCCGTACCCATGAGCGTGGGGATATTGCCGTGGCCGGTGGTGTTCATCACCACCGATCTTATCAACGAGTATTTTGGCGAAAAGGGGGTGCGCAGGCTGTCGTACATTACGGCAGGACTAATTGCCTACTGCTTTTTTGTGCTTTGGGCAGCGCTCAACATCCCGGCGGTTCCGGGAATGGGTGTACAGGACGCCGCATTCTCATCTGTCTTTGGGCAGGGCATGTGGATCATTGTAGGGAGCCTCACGGCATTTTTAGTGTCGCAGCTTATAGATGTTACCATCTTCCATTTTGTGAAGCGCAGGACGGGAAAACGCATGATATGGTTGCGTAGCACCGGGTCAACCGTTATATCACAGTTCTTCGACTCATTCATTGTTTTAGGCATCGCTTTTTGGGCAACCGGGCAAATGGATACCGAAACCTACATTGCTTCCGGGCTTACAGGATATGCAGTAAAGCTGTCCATCGCCATACTGCTCACCCCTGTGATCTATCTTGGGCACGCTATCATCGATAAGCATATCAAAGCTGAAACTATAGAACAAGAGTAACCATGACAGATAAAATACGATGCCGCTGGTGCATGGGCGATGCGCTCTACGAAAAATACCATGACGAGGAATGGGGCCGTCCCGTGTACGATGATGATAAGCTATTTGAATTCCTGCTGCTGGAAACTTTCCAGGCAGGGTTGAGCTGGATCACCATCCTGAGGAAGCGGGAAAATTTTGCCAAAGCGTTCGATAATTTCGATTATAAGAAGATCGCGCAGTATGATGATAACAAGATCGCCGAACTGCTGCAGGATACCGGCATCATACGCAATAGGCTCAAGGTACTTTCGGCCATATCCAACGCGCAGGCATTCATGAAAATACAGGAGGAATTTGGGAGCTTCTCCAAATACTACTGGAACTTTACAGACGGGAGGATCATTGATGACCAACCTACCGCGATGGGCCGGATACTGGCTACCACTCCCCTGTCCGACAAGATCAGCAAGGACATGAAAAAACGCGGGTTCAAATTCGTGGGCTCAACCGTTATTTATGCCAATATGCAGGCCACGGGAATGGTGAACGATCATGTTATGGAATGCTGGACGCGGAAGTGATTTCAGATTTTTGATTTCAGATTTCAGATTGAGCTTCACTCATCGACGATACTATGAAACACCATTAGAAAGTAAACACCTCTTCTTTACAGAGGGTTGGGGCGACAAAAAAAGCATCCTTACAGGATGCTTTCGTATAGTATATCATTTTGCTTACGCGTGGCCGCCGCAAGATCTTTTTGCGGTTTCTGAACAGCATCCGCCTTTCTTCTCAGTGCCACACCCTGCTTTCTTATCCGCTTCTTTTTTAGCCTTTTTATCTTTCTTAGTTTCTTTTTTCTTTTCTTTTTCCTGCTCTACCGAAAAGAACGCTTTGTCGCCTGAAGACTTCACTTCAGAAACCTTGTAAGCGCCGTCAGCAAGGCCCTCAACCGTTTCTACAAGCTTCTCAGGAGTTTGTTTCGCCGCATCGAAAGACACAGTCGCCGTTTGTTTTTCAAAGTCCACCTTAGCTTCACCTACGCCGTCAAGGCCGGCAAGCTTTTTCTCGATCATCGCGGCACATCCCGTAGGGCACGTCATGCCATCGATCTTAAAACTTGTGGTTTCAAGGTTGGCAGCCGTTTCCTTATTCATGGTGCTGTCAACCGAAGTGCTGTCCTTTTCAGTGCCTTCTACGTTGCCGTCTTTGGATTTGTCGTTGCAGCTTGCAAAAAGCACAGCCGAAAGTGCGATAAGCGATAGTTTCTTTGCGAAATTCATGGTATATCTTTATTTGTTTAATACATTATTTAGAACAGGTTACAAATTTATACAAAACGGTTGTATTGTGCTGATCATTATGCCACTAATTTCAGGAAAGTGATGTTTTTAACGTTATAACCGCCGGGTGGAATTATTGAGGTGCTATATTGTTGTAATTACAGGTCAAAAAAAAGCTCCCCGCAATGCGGAGAGCCTTTTATCAAAACAATTATTATGTTTTATTGGAAATCAGCAGCAGTTATGCCTTCGTTGATCTTGGCCTCAGTAACTGTAAGGTCGAGCTCGATGCCGATATTCATATTGATCTTGTGAGGAAGCTTGATGCCTTTCACTTCTTTATAGTCGCCGTAGTAAGTGAACATTGGTACTTTTTGGCCATTAGGACCTTCCTGCTCATGTGATTCTGCAACCTTAAGACCGGTAGCCACATCATAGTAGTATGTATCCGTACCTTTTTTAACCGCGTAAGCATCTTTACCATTGATAGCCTCGATAGTCGTAAGGCTTACACCAGGAACTGATGCCATGGTAAGCTCTTCGAACGGAACAGCTGTTTCTTTGTTCTCTTTGAACTCAGCAGCATCCATTTCCATCTTCTGGCCCTGCTGAACGCTGTAGCCGCTCTTATCGCCGATCACCTGCTTGAACATTGAGCCCATGCCTGCAACCGTGATCTCTACTGCCTGCTTTTTCTCAGCAGATACTTTGCTGGTGAAAGTTACCGCCATGCCCTGTACAGTAGCAGAAGACTTTGTAGAAACTGTCTTCACGGCTTTTACAGCCTTTTCGCCACCTACAGCTTTAATATAGCCATCAAGTACCGATTTGGCAGTTACGCCTGCAGGTACCGGCTTGTTCATTACCGGCTTCTCTGTCGGTTTACCGAATTTATCAAAGTACATGATAGGCATTTTCCTGCTTTCAAGTCCCGGAAGTACATCAGCAGCTTTACCTACGACGATCACCCTTGAGTTATCGGCAGAGAAATATTTCTTAGCAGCGTTCCTTACATCTTCCGGAGTTACCGCGTTGATGTTCTTGATATAGTTCTCGAAGAAATCTTCAGGAAGCCCCTGTGTTTGCGTAAGCAATGCGTAACGCGCAACAGTGCCCGGCTTCTCCATGTTCATTACAAAGCTACCAATGTATTTAGCTTTTGCATTTTTAAGGTCTTCCTCACTAACAAGGTCGGTCCTCATTTTCTTGATCTCGTTGAATATCTCAACAACAGCGCTGTCAGTAACAGTGTTCCTTACCGAAGTCGAAGCAGAGAAATCGCCTACGCGCTTGTCGCCACCTATCGAAGAATAGGCACCGTATGTCCAGCCATGGGCCTCACGAAGGTTAAGGAAAAGCCTTCCTTCACCACCACCACCAAGGATCTGGTTAGCAAGTAGTGTTGCGAAATATTCCTTATCCGTCATTTTAAGGTTGGAAATGTTCACGACCGAGATCTCAGACTGTACCGCGTTCGGCATATCTACAAAGTTGATCTGCGAGTACTGAACGTCTTTAGGGTCGCTGTAGCTCACTTCAGGAGCAACACCCGGCTTCCATGAACCGAAAAGCTTCTCAACCTGCTTCTTAACATCTTTAAGCTTTACATCACCTGTTACCACAAGGTATGCTTTGCCCGGAACAAAGTAAGTCGCATAGTTCTCTTTAACATCCTGAAGCGTTACATTGTTCAGTGTTTCTTCACTAAGGTATTCGCCATTCGGGTGGTTCTTGCCGTATACAAGTACACTGTTAACCCTGCCCGCTACCGAAGTTACGCTCTTCTCGTCGGCTTTAAGGCTTTCGAGGATCTGTGCCTTCTGCTTGTCGAATTCTTCCTGCGTGAATACCGGGTTAAGTGCGCCATCGGCCATCAATTCCAATATCCTGTTCGAATATTTTGAAAGGCCGCTGCCATACGCCGACTGAGAGCCGAAGCCTATGTTCGCGCCAAGGAAATCAACTTCCTCGTTAAATGCGTCTTTCGACATTTTTTTGGTACCGCTGCCCATAAGGGATGCGGTCATGTCGCTCACGCCTTTTTTGCTTCCTTCAGCATAAGGGGCATTGTCCATGGTAAGGCTGTACGATACGCGTGGCAGCTTGTGGTTCTCTACAACAAGTACCTTAAGGCCATTCTTCAGCGTAAAGGTTTGCGGCTTGCCTACGTTAACCGTTGGCGACGGCCCTGCTTTTGGCATTGGCCTCTGTTGTGCCTCTGCGGCCACAGTTAAGAATAAACCGGCTAATAGATATATAACTTTTTTCATCGTTTTCTGTATTCTTATTTTTCTGCTTTTTCTGTTGATCCTACGTAGTCAAGTATCATCCTTTGATTAGGATTAAGGTACTTTTTGGCCACATCCCTTATCTCTTCCCTTGTGATCGAACGGTACATATCGATCTCGGTATTGATAAGGTTCACATCACCATAAAGAAGGTAGAAAGAAGCCAGGTTCTCAGCGATGCCCTCAACATTAGAGTTGCTGCTAACGTAACGGCTTTCGAACTGGTTCTTAAGTTTTGTGAATTCCCTTTCGGAGATAAGCTCATTTTGAAGTTTCACGATCTCGGCATCAGCCTCTTTCATAAGGTCTTCAGACGTAAAGCCCGCCATTGGCATACCGTATATGATGTAAAGGCCCGCATCTTCCTGGCTGTAGTTGAAAGCGCCGATCTGCATTGCCATTTTCTTGTCATCAACGATCTTTTTGTACATCCTTGAACTCTTTCCGTCACTAAGGATCGATGAGATCATATCAAGTATACGTGCCTCACGTGTTTTCATCGAAGGTGTCCTGTAGGCAGTAACCACCATAGGAAGCTGTACGTTAGGATCTTCGTAACGTGCCCTGAAGCTTTCTGTGATCGGCTTCTCTTCAAATTTCTGGCGTGTTACCGGCGTACCTTTTGGTATCGCCGCAAAGTACTGCGATATCCATTTTTTAGCCTGTGCAGGGTCAAAGTCGCCCGCTACTACAAGCACAGCATTGTTCGGGATGTAGAATTTCTTGTTGAATGCCTGGAACTCCTCAAGGGTAGCGGCATCAAGGTGGTCCATGGAACCGATGGTCGCCCAGCGGTATGGGTGTACCTTGAACATATTCCTTTTAACTTCGGCAATAAGGCTGCCATAAGGCTGGTTGTCTATACGAAGCCTTTTTTCTTCCTTCACTACCTCATTCTGGGTATCAACACCGATCTGGTTGATCACAGGGTGCATCAGCCTTTCCGACTCCAGCCAAAGGCCAAGCTCAAGGTTGTTAGACGGGAATACCTCATAGTAATAAGTGCGGTCGTCAGAGGTGTTGGCGTTATTATTACCACCGTTCGAAGTAACTATCTTAAACCAGTCGCCGCGTTTGATGTTCTCCGTTCCTTCAAAAAGAAGGTGCTCAAAAAAGTGTGCGAAACCTGTTCTTTCAGGATTCTCGTCCTTAGAACCTACGTGATACATTACCGAAGTAATGACTACCGGCGCACTCTTGTCCTGGTGCAGGATCACGTGCAGGCCGTTGTCCAAATTGTATTCTTCGAATGCCACTTTCTGGGCAGAAGCTGTTCCGCCAAGCATAAGGAGCGAACCCAAAGCGATTAACGATCTTTTCATAAAAATACTGATTATTATTGTGTTTTGATAATTGGTGTGCAATTTCGGCAATTTGTTACAATTAAATTATATTTTTTTTAAGAAGTTGGTTTTTAGATGTAACTTAATTGTCAAAAAAACATTTACTACATACTAACAAATAGCTTTAAAATTGTGGCCATATGCACCTTAACGCTGTACTGCAATAAGACATTCTCCTTAAATATGATCGGCAATGAGATCATATTTGCAACTTTAGACTTGGACTTTGGGCCTTAGACTTTAACCCTCATCTATTTTTTCCTAAATATTACACGGTCAGGTTGCCTGATAAATAATAAGTTGTATATTTGCACACTCAAAAAATTAATTAAACCATATTGTTATGTACGCAATCGTAGAGATAGCAGGGCAGCAATTTAAAGTTAGCAAAGACCAAAAGGTATTTGTTCACCGTCTTGAAGGCAAAGAGGGCGACGCGGTTACATTCGCGAAAGTCCTTATGCTTGATGTTGACGGAACGATCACCCTAGGCGCCCCGGCTATAGAAGGTGCTTCAGTAGAAGCCAAAGTGCTGCAGCACTTAAAAGGAGATAAAGTAATCGTTTTCAAGAAGAAAAGGAGAAAAGGTTACAAAAAGAAAAACGGACACCGTCAGTCTTTGACGCAGATCCAGATCTCCGGTATTATCGGAGCAGGAGCTGCACCAAAGAAAAAGGCTGCTGCTAAAAAAGCAGACGTGGCTGAAACAACTGAAACTGCAGAATAATATTAACAATTAAAAACAAAACATCATGGCTCACAAGAAAGGTGTCGGTAGTTCCAAGAACGGTAGGGAATCGGAGTCGAAACGTTTAGGCGTTAAGATATATGGCGGCCAGGCTGCTATTGCCGGTAACATCATCGTAAGGCAGCGTGGTTCTAAGCACAACCCGGGCGAGAACGTGTACATGGGCAAAGACCATACACTACACGCTAAAGTTGACGGAGTTGTTAAGTTCCAGAAGAAAGGCGACAACAAGTCGTTCGTTTCTATAGTTCCATTCGAAGCTTAAGAAATATTCTTATCGAAATATAAAAACCCACTCGATCGAGTGGGTTTTTTCGTTGGTGCTATTTAATGAGGTTCTCCTCTACAATAGCGTGCCATTTCTTTACCAGCTGTAGTTCTGTGTTTATCTGCATGAGCGTTGCGCTGTTGTAGAACTCCAGGACAGTATCACCCTCTTTCGAGCTGTTGTGCACCAGTATCAGTTCCAGCCTGTCTATGGGATTGTCGGCACCATTGATGTACGCTTTGTTAACACCTGCTAAATGAGCCTGCCACTGCACCTCTCCATCTTTTGTCCTTCGCAAAAAGAACAGGCATTTCGCGTTGTCATCAATGCCTATTACCGTATTGTGCCACAGGTCATGGCGTGTAATATTGCAGCCACTCGTTATAGCCTGCGCTTTTAGCTGCCTGACCAGCAGCTGCTGTTTTTCTTTTTTCTTATTATATATGAAAATGAACGGCACTACGCAAAGCGCTATCAGCACCATTCCGATGATTGAGGTCTGTAAATCCATTTTTTGTGATAATTATAAAGTTATACAAGGCGCTCGCGGAATGCGGCGCCTGAAAAGATCCGTTAGATAAACGGCTTATCACCAAAAAGAATGGAATGGGAAAATGATGTCGGCAACCGAAAGGATGTGCATATTCTGCGACTTCCGTACGTACTGCCTGAAGGGTTGAAGATCAAAATGCGCTGCTGGTTGGGGGATAGGCGCGATCGCATTGAAAAGTAATTTGAAATTCTGCGGCTGGCCGTATTTAGCGAAAGCCTCAACAAAAGAGGTTTGCGTGATATGGGCCGCCAATTTGTCGGGTGTGCCGGGAATGAAGGATGTGCCGGTTGACGAAGCTTCCTGATAATCAACTCGGGGGGCATTAGCACTACCACTGCCACCCACAGCTAAGCAATAGCATAGCGCGAGCAGGATTATCATCGTATGTTTCAATGCCTTCATGAATGCAAAGATACCACTTTTATTTTTGGGCGCCCACAGAGGCCCGCTTTACACAGGCAGGAGATAACCATGGCATGACCAGCCCTATGTTACCGTACTATAAAGTGTTAGCAAAAAAACAGCGGAAAGATTGTTTTCTATAGGCATTTTCTTAAATTCGCTCCTGCCGCAGATCAAATCGCGGTGTCAATTTTATTAACCAAATTAAAATGATCTGAAATGAAAAACTTATTCCAAATGTTGGTGGTGGCCCTTGTATTGGCATCTTGCAACAAAACAGCAAGTACCGAAGGGGAAAACACTGACGCTACTACAACTGAAGCTACCACCGAAAAGCCTGCCGTAGCCTATGTGTTTAACGAAGCTGACTGGGTAGAGACCGACCTGAGCCCTGCAAATAAAGCATACCCGATACTTGTTAAGCTGCCTAAAACAGCAAAGATCGGACCGAGCGATGTTAATCCTGAAGACCTTACGGTTACCATAAATGAAGAAACAGGCATTAACGTTAGTAGTGCTTTTGAAAATACCATTGAAGAAGCTATTAAAAGGTTTAAGGCGCAAAGTACCGGGGCAAGCACCAAACTGCTAAAAGAAGATGCAAATGGTTTTATGTATGAGGAACTTGCTACAGAAGGATTTGATGCCCAATACAGGTTCTATGTTGTAGTAAAAGCTAAAGGCGAGGGCTGTTACGTATTCCACAACCATGCTACAGGCGTAGTTGCAGGAACAAAGGAAGCTGCAGAAAAAATGTATGAAGCTATAAGAAGTTCTGCTAAAGTAAAATAATTATCCTCCGCGATAAAAGATCAGGGGCTGTCTCAAAAGGACAGCCCCTCTTACATTTATTGGATATCCTTTGATTTCTGAAAAGATAACATTGTCGTGGCAAGGCATTTAACCCTCAATATCCATTTTGCGCAGCAGGCCATCCTGCACAGTGTAGCTATGTTTTACAACACCATCGAATAACACTTTACCCTCCAGGTCTTTTACAAGCTGGTGAACAGTTACCACTACACTTTCGTTATCCAGTACGTTAATGGCAGCCGGTTCAACCGTAGGGTTTATTTCTGTCCATTGCCGGGTCCAGTAACTGCGTATGGCTTCATGCCCCCGGACGTAGCCACCCTCAAAAGCCTTTGGCCATTCTACATCCGGATGAAATGTGGATAGCGCACTATCAATATCCCTGGAATTAAAAGCATGGTATGCCTTCTGAATTAGACCTTGTATTTTGTTTTTCATTTTAAATTATTAAATATACCCTGATACGACCTTCATAAAATACCATATCAACGCATCAACAGGTCAACTCTTCAATATCGCCATGAAGTCTTCCCTGTCGATCTCCTTTGCCCCAAGGCTTTCCAAATGATCATTATGCACCTGGCAGTCCAGCAGCTTGTAGTTTTCCAACTGCAGCTTCTTGCATAGCGCTATAAAAGCGATCTTGCTGGCGTTGGGCACTTTGGAGAACATGCTTTCCCCACAAAAAACGTGACCCTGATCAATGCCATACAGCCCGCCTACCAGTTCATCGCCCTGCCATACCTCAACAGATCTGGCGACCCCTAACTCATGCAGCCTGCAATAGGCTTTGGTCATATCATCGGTGATCCACGTGCCGTTCTGCCCGTTGCGTTTAATGTCGCGGCAATTAGCTATTACATCTTTGAACGCAAGATCAAAGCTTACAGTGAACATACCACGGTTCATCACATTGCGCATGCTCTTGGATATCTTCAGCTCGTCGAAAAACAGCACCATACGCTCAGGCGGGCTCCACCAAAGTATGGGCTCATCGTCCTCGAACCAGGGGAATATGCCACTTTGGTAAGCCAGCAAGAGGCGCTCTGTAGAAAGGTCGCCGCCAATGGCCACGATGCCTTCGGGTGAGGCTTCGTCCACCGGGGGGAAATAGAGTTCGCGCGAAAGGAAGTACATATAATGTTTCGTAAGGCATCCCAAAGTTAGGCATTGAAAATTAAAGTTAAAACAACCCGGCCCACAAATTGATTGCTTACCTTCGCCGTTCTAACGGATATGCCGCATGAAATATTTCCTCTTTGCATTGCTTTTTTGCAGCGCTGCCGCCACGGCGCAGAACTTCGTAGACATGGAGAAGGATACGCTGTATATGGAAGAAGTGGTGGTAAGCAGGGGAAAAAAGCTCAAAATGAAAACCCTTAGCCTAACCGGGCCGTGCTACGCGCCGGAGCCTTTTAAGGATGCCGATGAGATCCTGACACTGGTACAAGGGATCCCGGCAGGCGCATTGGAGTCGGTCACTTTTTATTTCAACGGGATATTTGACAGCAGAAAGAAACGCAGCGAACGCGCGACTTTCGGGGTGCTCATTTACACGGTTGATAAAGACGGCCAGCCCGGGAGGCGCATTGCCTACGACAGCAAAGCGCTTATAATGGACGAGAAAGCCAAAGGCAAAATCAGCATCAACATTGCCGGGCTTGACCTGAAAAGCGAAAGCAAACTATTCATCGGCTTGATAAAGGAATCCGGTCCGGAGGAGATCGACGACCTGTATTTTGACTGCATGTGCAGCGGCCACGACAAGTTCATGACCCTTGCCCGCACCTCCGAAGCCGCCCCGTGGGAACGCCGCTGGGTATGCGCCGGGATGCGGGTAGATGTGAGGGTGGTGGTAAATTGACAAACAGGCCGATTATTATTAAATAATTTTTATGAGGATTTTCTTGTTTTTAGCAACTGAAAGTCAATCATTTAATCATAAATTAAATAAATTTATTTAATTTTTAACTAAATTGTTAAAGCGGTGTTAATGTTTTTTTTTTTGATAAGTTTAAAGGTTTTATCTTTGATGTGGACGTCCAAAATATTGTTTAACAATTTGGTTTACACCAATATAAAATCATTACTATATGAAAAAAATTAGTATTTTTATTTTATCGGTTTTGCTTATGGGTACTTTAGTATTCATTGGATGTTCGAGCGAAGATAGTGTTGCGACAAATACTGACAATAGTAAGTCGTCGCAGCGAATTATGGGAAACAAATTTGATGAATTTGTTGAAGACTTTTATGATGATACTTTCAAATACGGTGATTCCATAATTGCATATGATACCTTAACCAATTTTAAAGTAAAAGAAATCACCGTAGGGATTAATTCAGTTGTGCGGGGTTATGTTGCGGTAGATGCTACTTCAGATGAACCGTTATTTTTCATGGATGTTAACAAGCCAGGGAAGCAAATCACTATGGTTGATTTATTGACAAATGAAGTTGATATATTTAACGATATTGATTTACATGATGATTATCTCCTAAGTGACGAATTTGACATGATAAAAGTTATTGACGATTTAAATAACAATTATGTAACCTACGTTAATATTGATTTACCAAAATTTTGGGGACCAGATAAACCGAAGGTAGGGCCTAAACAAGGCGGTGGCATAATTCCAGGAACTGATCCGCCAAAACTTGGATGCTGGAAGATGGTACAAAGAAAAGTACGCAGGTTTTTCATAAATTTTAATCAGGGCCCACCCTTTGCTGAAGAGGTAGACTGCTAACATAATTTGCCAGAAAGCGTAAAGCTTTCTGGCAAATTAAAATAATATTAAATCTCTTACTAATATGAATTTTAAAGTTTTGGCGATATTAATATGGTGCTTCCCTTTAACAATATTTGGTCAAGGTATAGAGAATGATACTATCGTCCTGAAAGAAATTAATATTGATAGTAATAAACCCGAAAAATTAAAAACAATAAAGTTTGGAAAAGGAAAAGGTGGCGGCTTTGTAATGATGGGAAAGCCTGAATATATTTATCTGATTGAAGATATTCCCGAAAGCTTTATCCAAGAGATAACCATTCATTTCAACTACCATTGGATGAATAAAAATGATGAATGGTTCCCAAAAAAGACAGTGGATAAGACCGTATTTGAAGTTACATTATATGAGGTGAGCAGTGAAAATATGTTGGGGCAAAAAATAAATCCTGAACCCATTGTAATAACATTGGAGGAAAGCAAAGATCTTTATCCTAAAATGAGCATTGACCTTTCAGAATATAAATTTTATACCAAACGATTTTTTATCACTATCGAGAGGATTTCCCCACTCCAATGTGAAGAGTGCTATTACTACATGCCAGCCCATTATGTGTCAAAGAAAAAATTATTTTTTCATGGCAATAAAAACACCATCAGGATTTCGGATAATCTGCAAAAAGAGGACAACACTATACTATGCCACGGTTTGCGCTGTGAGGTAAAAACCCTCACCCGCGACTACTAATATTTACGTATAAAAAAATCCCGAAGCTCGTAAACTCCGGGATTTGTTATTTGAGACCTCACCCCAACCCTCTCCAAAGGAGAGGGAGTAGGACTAAATTTTAAAAAGGCAGGTCGTCGTGATCTTCTTCTTTAAAATTGGTTGCCGGCTGGAACTGGTCGTATGCCGGTTGCGCGGGCGCCTGTGGGTAGGCCTGTGCCGGGGCTCCTGCTGCGGGGGCATCTGCCTGCACTTTTTCGATCCTCCAACCCTGTATCGAGTTGAAGTATTTTGTTTCGCCCTGCGGGTTTACCCACTCGCGGCCCCTCAGGTTTATGGATACCTTTACCGGCTCCCCTGCCCTGTAGTTGTTCAGCAGGTCACATTTGTCCTGCGTAAACTCTATCATGATGTGCTGCGGGTACTGCTCATCGGTAGTCACCACCATTTCCCTCTTCCTGAAACCGTTAGCACCAAAGGCTTTGGTTTCGTCGATCATTTTGATCCTTCCTGAAACTTCCATAATTGTCTGTTTTAATTTTCTGCCTCACAGGGCAGCTATCGTTAGTAATAATTAAAAATCTTTCTGTGCCAGCAGCACCTTCCAGGCATCTGCAACGTTATTGCTGTCAAGCAGCTCTTTGGCCATGGCCAGCTTTTTTTGCTCATCGTCGGCGCTTAGAACGGCTTTCACGTCAAAGCTGCCTTTTACAAATATAGCAACTTCCTCATCGGTAGGCAAGGTTTCAACGTTGCCTAATTTACCAAGGTCATTACCATTAAATATGCCACTCTCCTTTACAAATGCCGGTATGGCATCTACCCCTATGCCAAGTGTCGTTAACGGTTTTTCCACTTCAAAAAGCCCGGCATTGGCACGGCTGTACCAGTTGCCGCCCATGCGTGCCACAAGGTCGATCTTGTACTGGTCGATCCCCGCATTGCCTTCGGTCATGATCTCCTCACTGATGTGCATTTTCACCACTTCGCAGATGATCAGGTTGCCCGCGCCGCCTTCGGTGCCAAGATTGACTATGTTGAGCACTTTGCACTCAAACTGCACCGGCGACTCTTTCACCCTGAAGGGCTTCACAATGTCCGACGGCAGCATTGTCAACCCCGCTTTTTCAAACTCATTTACGCCATCGGCATATTCAGTACTTGATAATGATGCCTGCTGCACAATCTCATAATTCACCACATTGATCACCACCTCACGGTTCAGCTCGGCATTGATCAGCGTATGCTTAATAGTATTGTCCCTTACCCGGCGCGCAGGAGAGAACACCAGTATTGGCGGGTTCGAGCTAAACGCATTAAAAAAGCTGAAAGGCGACAGGTTGGGAATGCCGTTCCTGTCGAGCGTGCTGGCAAAAGCGATGGGCCTTGGCCCAACCGCCCCCTGCAAATAGCCCTGGAACCTGGCCGCGGGCATTTCTTTTGGGTCAATACTGAACATTTGGGTTTGTTGTTTTCACAAAGATAATCGTTTGCACAAAGGGTTGCCGTTTTACTTTTGATAAAATATCAACATTCAGGAACACGCCACTGACCGGACAAAAACCAACATTTATATCTTTTAAAATTAAGGCATTACAAGTCTGAACTGAACTGCCCGCCCCGTTTAGACTATCGGGCTTAGGTTTTTTACCTACCTTTATCTCAACACAACGAACAATCATGAAATTACGACTGCTCCTCTCGGCATTATTGCTTTCATCCATCGGCTACGGCCAAAAAACCTCAAAGAAGAACTATAAATATATTAACCCCCTCATAGGCACACAGCGCATGGGGCATACCTTTCCGGGGGCCACAGTGCCGTTCGGCTCGGTGCAGCTTAGCCCGGACACCGACAGCATTGCCTACGAGTTCAATAAAAAGTACAACGGCAAGGTATACGAATACTGTGCGGGCTACCAGTATGCAGATAAAACCATCTGCGGGTTCAGCCACACGCATTTCAGCGGTACAGGGCATTCCGACCTGGGAGATTTCCTTATCATGCCTACCACAGGCAAATTGCAATTAGACCCCGGCACGGCAGACAAGCCCCGATCAGGCTACCGCTCGGCGTATTCGCACGCCAATGAAACAGCCCTGGCAAATTACTACAAAGTAAAGCTGGATGACCACAACATTATTGCCGAACTGACCACCAGCCAGCGTGTGGGTTTCCATCGCTATACGTTCCCTAAGTCGGATGAAGCACACATCGTCCTCGACCTCATGGCCGGCATTTATAACCACAAGGACAAGAATGTATGGACATTCGTAAGGGTCGAGAACGATACACTGGTAACGGGTTACCGCCAAACGCAGGGCTGGGCACGGACCCGTACGGTGTATTTTGCCATGGCATTTTCAAAGCCAATAAAGCAGTATGGCGCGGCGAAGTATGACGAGAACAATATCTACAACGGCTTTTGGCGAAAATTCGACCAGACTAAGAATTTTCCCGAAGCGGCCGGACATAACATAAAAATGCATTTTGACTTTGAAACTGCAGAAAATGAACAGATACAGATAAAATTTGCGCTGTCACCTGTTAGCGCTGCCAATGCCCTGGCTAATATGCAGACTGAAGTGCCGCACTGGGATCTTGACCGCACCCGCAGGGATGGCGAGCAGCTTTGGGAAAAGGAACTCAATAAAATACAGGTGGAAACGCTGACAGAAGACGATAAGGTGAATTTTTACACCGCTATGTACCACGCCTTCATCAACCCGACAGTGTATATGGATACAGACGGAAGCTATAAAGGCCTGGACCAGAATGTGCATTTGGCGGAAAGCTTTACCAACTATACCACATTCTCCCTTTGGGATACTTACCGGGCACTGCACCCTTTATTTAATATCGTACAGACAAAGCGAAACAACCACATGATGCGGTCGATGCTGGCGCATTATGACCAAAGTGTGCATAAGGCATTGCCGGTATGGTCGCATTATGCCAATGAGAACTGGTGCATGATAGGTTATCACTCCGCTTCGGTGCTGGCCGATGGCATCATCAAGGGCAACATGGCCTACGACCCGGAAAAAGCGCTGGAGGCCTGCATCAATTCGTCTAACCTCAAATATTATGACGGTATTGAGCACTATATTAAAATGGGTTACGTGCCGGAAGATAAAAATGGCGCATCGGTTTCCAAAACACTGGAGTATGCCTATGACGACTGGTGCATTGCGCAGATAGCAAAAAGGCTGGGCAAAACCGATATTTACGATGAATACATGAAGCGTTCGGAAAATTATAAGAATGTATTTGATAAAAACACAGGCTTCATGCGCCCAAGGCTTTCTGACGGCTCTTTCAAAAAAGAATTCGACCCGCTTGATACACATGGGCAGGGCTTTATAGAAGGCAATGCGTGGAATTACAGCCTGTATGTGCCGCACGATCCGGATGCGTTGGTAGCAATGAACGGCGGCAAAGAGCAGTTCGCCCAACACCTCGATTCGCTGTTTACCATGACATTGCCCGATAAATATTTTGAGCATACCGAGGACATTACCCGTGATGGCATCATTGGCAACTATGTACATGGTAACGAGCCGTCGCACCATGTGGCCTATCTGTACAACTGGACCGGAAAACCCTGGAAAACGCAGGAGCGTGTGCGCATGATACTCAATGCCATGTACAAGCCAAAGCCCGACGGCCTGGGCGGCAACGACGACTGCGGCCAAATGAGCGCGTGGTACATTTTCTCGTCACTTGGGTTTTATCCTCTTGCGCCGGGGAGCGATGAGTATGCCATTGGCAGTCCTTCGGTGAAAAACGCCGTCCTTAACCTTGAGAATGGACGAACATTTACGATCACCGCCAGGAACCAAAGCGCTAAGAATGTATACGTGCAGAAAATGGAACTCAATGGGCGGCCATTTACAGGCGCTACCCTGAAGCATGATGATATAATGAAAGGCGGGGCTTTGACATTTTATATGGGAAGCAAGCCGAAGAAATAGATTTTTGGATATCAGATTTTAGCCCGGAGAGCAAAACTGCGCAGTTATCCATTAAAGCTATAAAAACTAAAAAAGCCCCCTCACGGGGGCCTTCAGGAAGGTTTGATTGGTTAATCTTTCCTGTTGTCTTATTGCTTAACTTTAGCAGAGCTCTTAATGATCTCATACACTTTCTTAGCCGCTTCTTCTGTATAAACCTTTTCTGACATGGTCATAGAGCCGCTGTCTGAAAGGCTGAAGAATGCTTTATCTTTACCTTCAAGTGCAAAGAAGAAGTGCGACTCAGGGTTGTACGTCGCGCCATTGGCTTCAGGCTTCATGGTATAAGTGAATACAAATCCGTTAGGCTCATCCGTTATGGTCTTGATGTCAACATACTGCTCTGTACGGCCGGTAGTCAGGGTCTTGTTGGCTTTGATAAGCTCTTCCATCGAGCTTACAGCCTGCGCGTATACAGAGATAACATAGTCCTCGGCAATTTTCACGTCAACACCACCGTTGCCATTCTTTTCAAGTACGGCATCTTTAGGAAGCTTAACGATGATCGGGGTCAGTGTCGAAGTTCCGCTAAGGTCGGTCTCAACCCAGTCCGCTTCGTTCACAGTATAGATGGGCTCCTTCCCTGCCGGTGCAGCCTCAGTTTCTGTAGCGGCTGTTTCAGTTCCTTCGGCGGTTGCATTTTTGTCTTTGCACGAGTACAGCGCCATAGACAGCATCAGCGCCATGATGATCGTTTTTTTCATTGTATAAGTTTTTGAATTAATTAGTAGTAAAATGAGCCTATTAAGCTTGTGCAGGCTGTTTCCTGCCATTGCGCATTGCAAAGGCGAACAAGGCCGCAAGCAGGGCCGGTACAGCAACGATGATGGCCACGGTACGGTTACTCATTGCGCCGTATTTGCTGCTGAAATCAGGTGAAAGAACGATGGCTGCAAGGCTAATTACGAGTGTTGCTCCAAGTATCATTGCAGTAGTTTTTCCGCCGGCTTTGAATAGGAATACTGCAGAAATAAGGCTTGTGAGCGCGAGCAGGGCCATCAGGATACCCAAAGTAGTGTAAGTTCCCGGAGATGCGATGTCCATCATTTCTTCCATGTCGGCGATCTCACTGTTCATGGCATCTGCCTCAACTCCTGAAAGCTGCTTTACATTCTCTTTCATCGTTTCAAGCTCTTTTTTAGCCTGTTCTACAAGTGGTGCTGACTCTTTAGCATCTTTGGCGTCGCCAAAATTACGTACTACGCCAAGAGTACCCATACCTACTGCAACAATAACTGCGATAATTCCTAAGATCCTCATTAAAATCCTCATGTCTTTTGTGTTTTATGGTTAAAATTATTTTTATGGAGCGAAAATACAACTTTATTTATACGTCATTGTTTTCGGGTTAAATTTTTCTTAAAATTGTAAATAAATTCATATTGACTTAACACCGGCTATGACTTTCATTTAATTTATTTTCACACTCTGTTTTAATTACAGGGCAAATGTAGGCAAGCAACTTTCATGTTTTTGGGTAAATGAATATCTGCCCGAATTCAGTGAAAGTTTGAAATGATGAACTGAAAATTCGTAAAAGCTGGAAATGAAAGATCCCCGCTTTGGATCAGCGTGGATCAAATGAGATCATGTTTAAGGAAGCAACAGCCGGAATTTATCTTCATCTTCGGCAAATCCCTTTATGATCCGGTTGCGCTCTTCCAAAAGGCCGCGCATGTATTTCTCGAGGAAAAGACCGTCGGCCATGCGGCCAAAGATCCCATACGGGCTTTGGTAGTTGAAAATATCTGTCATATACGTCGTGCCTTCCCTGTCCTCAAAAACATGCTCGTGGCGAAAACCTTTAAAAGCACCCTGTTTCATTTCGTCCACAAAATAGTGCGGAGGATCAAAGGCCGTGATCTCGGAAGTGAGCTTTTGCCATATCCCAAAATGCTTTGCCCGCCAGGTTACGCTTTCGCCCATGCCAATGAGCCCGGATGTAGTTCCGGCGATGGCTTCCTCATTAGTATGTGCGGTCGAGATCTTGTGGAGGTCAATGCTGCGCGAAAGATCGAATACCCTTCCTATGGGGGCACGGATAACTGTTTCGAGGACTATCCGGGGCATTAGTTATATACTCTTATTGCGTTTGGCCCAAGCACCTGTACACGATAAGGCTTTAGCGAATACCGCACATCTGTTTCAGGAAGCCCCGTAAAAAGGCTGTATACCACATCGTCGCAATTGCATTTTACGTTGATGCCCTCCAGGGTAAGCGATGAGCAGGAAGTGACCGGCTGGTTAGGGCAGGTAGCTTCATAAGCTACATAGCCGCTGCCGGTATTCATAACGATGATACCGTTGATGCCGATACCTGCCTGGTTCACCCGAATGGGGTTGGCAGGGAACTGCAAAGGTGAATACAGCGCCAGGCTCATGTCCAGGTCTATAGAAAAGTTGTAATTGGGCAGGTAGCGGTTACTATTGTTATAGTCATCGCTCCCACAGGCAGAAAGCAGGGTACAAGTGAGGAGCAGTACAATATATTTTTTCATAGCGTAAAATTTTGCCGTCATAATTATGAAACAAAGTTAATTTAATTAACTTTGGAGTATGCTATTGCATAATTAAAAATTGATTTAACATAAAAATACTATCTTTGTAAAAAGGAATCCCGTTGCGATGGGATTTTTTCTATTTATATAAACGATGAAGTTATGAGTACAGTATCTTACTACACTGCCGAAGGATTAAAAAAATTAAAGGACGAGCTGGACCAGCTTAAAAGCATAGAGCGCCCAAAGGCAAGCCAGGCCATCGCAGAAGCGAGGGATAAAGGAGACCTTTCTGAAAACGCGGAATATGATGCCGCCAAGGAAGCGCAGGGACTATTGGAACTGAAAATAGCCAAGATGGAAGAAGTAGTGGCCAATGCACGCCTGATCGACGAGTCGCAGCTTGACCTGTCGAAAGCGCTTGTACTTTCAACCGTTAAGATAAAGAACCAGGCCAATGGCATGGAGTTGAAATATACGCTTGTAGCCGAAAGCGAAGCCGACCTGAAAACAGGGAAAATATCGGTAACATCGCCTATTGGAAAAGGCCTTCTTGGAAAATCGGTAGGCGAGGTAGCCGAAATAAATGTGCCCAATGGCACGCTCAAATTTGATGTGCTTGAAATAACACGCGATTAATTATGGCATCGATATTCACGAAGATAATAAACGGTGAGATACCTGCTTATAAAATAGCCGAGGACGACAACTACCTTGCCTTTCTCGATGTGAACCCGAATGCAAAGGGACATACACTGTGTATCCCGAAGCAGGAAGTCGACAAGATCTTTGACATGGATGAGGAACAGTACCTGGGACTGATGTCGTTCTCCCGTAAAATAGCCAAAGCACTTGAGAAGGCCGTGCCTTGCAAACGTGTAGGCATGGCGGTAATAGGCTTGGAGGTGCCGCACACGCACGTGCACCTTATTCCGCTCAACGAAATGGACGAGATGCGCTTTTCTAATAAAGTAAAACTGGAGAAAGAAGAATTTGAAGCCCTCGCGAAAGCGATAGCAGAAAACCTTTAATATAAACCGGACTCGTTCCGGTTTTTTATTATAACAAAATTAACCCCGCCTATTTAAGTTATTTTGTAACATTGCAGTAAACTTTAAAACTAACACTATGAAAAAGATATTTGGATTTGCGATCATTGCGCTAACGTTGGCTTCATGCTCCAGCGATGACGAAAAGGAATCTGCTGTGAACCTCGACCACCTGCAAAAAAGATGGTACCCCGTATCATACAAGCTGGGTGGCCAAACGACTAACTATCCCGGGCATATGCCATGCGGCAAGGATTACATTGAATTCCAGGCCAACAATGTTGCAAAGGACGTGGATTATTTTGATTGCCAGCAGGACCCTGCAATAGAAGTTGGGACGTACACGGCTACCGAGGAAACCATTACCACATCGCTGGACGGAATCACAGAAACGTTCACCCTGAAAAAACTGAACAGCAAAAGGCTTGAAACACAGGCCACGCTGAACGGAGCCACGATAACGTACATTTATACGAGCACACCATAAAAAAGTAAACCGGACTTGTTCCGGTTTTTTTATTTCATAGCTGATGGTGAAAATTTGATATTTAATTTGTAGCTACTATTTTTTTAATAAAATAATTGCTATCATTGCGCAAACTTAATTAAACCAACTTGTAATGAAAAAATTGATAGGCTTAAGCCTTGCATTGGCGCTTTTCGCGTCGTGTTCTGATGATGACAGCTCTTCTTCATCTTCTGTGAACATGGATCATTTGACAAAAAAATGGTATCCTGTTACTACTACTATCAATGGTGTTGACATACCTTACGATGATCACGAAGAGTGTGGCAATGATTACATCGAATTCATCGAAGGCGGTGTTTTTAAAGAAGTGGATGTATGGGATTGCGAACCGATGACAGATACCGGAACCTATACTGTAGCAAATAAAACCATTACTACAGTAGTTGATGGGTATACTGAAGTTGCTACTATAAAAAGCCTTAGCTCTACTAAACTGGTAGTGACAACTGAGGTTGAAGCTGATCCGGAATTTGGCACTCCTGCAATGACAGTAAAGCTTACATTAAAAAGCTCGCTATAATAAACTGTAGCAAAATAAAGACCGGGGCCAAACGCCCCGGTTTTTTTATACCCTTTTATAACTGGCCTGCATGGTAGTGCCTTTGCCCACTTCGGAGGCCAGTACTTTTATCTTGCCCTTGTGGTATTCCTCAACAATGCGCTTGGTTAACGATAAGCCAAGTCCCCAACCCCGGCGCTTGGTGGTAAAGCCCGGCTCGAACACTTTGCGGAACTGCGCCTTTGGAATACCTTTGCCGCTATCGGATACTTTAATCTTTACAAATTTTTCACGCTCTTCCACCACCACATCCAGGCGGCCTTTGCCTTTCATGGCATCAATGGCGTTCTTTACCAGGTTCTCTATGGTCCAGCTGTGCAGTTCGGGGTTGAGCATCACCATTACAGGATGGTTGGGCGAACGGAAATTGAACTCCACCTGGCTGGATGCCCGCGTCCTCAAATAATCAAAAGCATTTTCTGTCTCGGCCACAATGTCCCGTTCCTCCAGTATGGGTTCCGACCCAATTTTAGAAAAGCGCTCGGCAATGGTCTGCAGGCGGTTCACATCTTTTTCAATTTCTTCAATGGTGGTCTCATCCACATTATCGGCCTTCATGATCTCTATCCATCCTAAGAGAGACGACAACGGCGTACCGATCTGGTGGGCGGTTTCCTTGGCCATACCGGCCCACAGGCGGCTTTGTGCCCCCATCTTCGAGGCGCGGTAAAAATTATATACCACGGCGCCAAAAAGCACGATGATGAGCACGAGTGCCACGGGATAATATTTGAGTACACTGAGCATGACAGAGTTGCCATAGTAGATATATTGTACCTCGCCCAAATATTCGATCTTTAGGGCAGAGTTTGTGGATTTGAATTCCTCAAGCAATTTATAGGCACGGATGGAATCTTTAACGACATCGTCTTTTATTATTACTTCATCAATATTCCTTGCCTTTCTGATAATTCCTTTACCATCTGTCAATATCGTTGGTATGCTTGTATTGCTTTCAGTGATCTGTCTCAGTGTTTCAAGGCCTTTGTCCTCGGTAACACTAAAAAGGGCATCTGTCGCATTAGCCCAAAGCTGCATCTTTTCCCTTTCATCATCCTTGAACCTTTGGAAAAGGAAATACGTGTTCCATACAATGAGTATAACGATAAGAAAAGAAGCGATGATGATAAACCAGCGGGTCAGGCTCCTTTTGTCGGTAATTTGCATAAGCGGTATTTTGTGGCTTAAAGATAGTGAAAAGTTATTAAGGCATCATCTATGGGGCCTCCAGAGCTCATAGATCATGATGTAGGCAAAGTAAAAAAAAACAGGGGACCTTTCGATCCCCTGCCTTTGTAGTAGTAAGTTTTAGTCGCTTTAAAATTTCAGCGTCAATCCTGCGAGAAAATTAATGCCGGCCTGAGGGAAGTAATACGGGTCGCCCCACATCGCGCCATTGGACACATACATTTCATCAAATATGTTATTTACCAAACCGCTGACGATAACCGATTTGAATATTTTGTTGGGTTTGAACTCATAACTCACATTAAGATCGGTAGTCGTGTAGGCATCCAGTTTTGCGTTTACGGATTCGAGGTTATCCATGAACTGTTCGCCTACATACTTTGTAGCCAGCATTCCCTGGAAACCGCCCTTACGGTAAACAAGCTGCATTGCACCAATTATTGATGGCGAAAAGGCAATTTCCGTCTTACCAAGGTTCTGCACACCGGCATCCGATTCATTGAAAAAGTCGATGTTCTTATTATCGCTGATGGCAATGTTCGGCCTAAGCGTAAATTCATTTGTCAGTGCAATCGCGGCATCGGCCTCAAGCCCGAGTCGGTAGCTGTCGCCACTGTTGGCATATATGGGAGCGCCTACATCATTTAGCCCACCTGTTAGCACCAGCTGGTCTTTGTAACGCATGTAATAGCCGTTCACGTTGATGTTAGTGCGGCCGGTTTTAAACCTCCATCCCAGTTCAAGATCATTAAGGCTTTCAGGCTTGGTGCTGCCATTCTCGTAGTCGTCGCGTCGGGGTTCCTTATTGCCACGGGCGTACGAGAAATATATAGTATTCTTATCGTTTACCGAATAGGTAAGGCCCGCTTTGGGGTTGAAAAAATCGAAGGTATCGTTTACGGGGTCGGCCTGTACACCATTGGCTTTGTAGTTCACGGTGCGGTATTGAAGGTCGCCAAAAAGGTTCAGTTTGGATGTGATGCTATAGTTAGCCTTAGCATAAACATTCAGGTCGGTTTTCGCGGCATAGTCATCATAATAGTGGTCGTCCGGCTGCGTATCAGATGAATACCTTGCCCATATCACTTCGCCAAAGTGGTCGCCTTCGTACTTGTTATAGGCCCCACCGAAAACCACATCCAACGCATCCTTTTTATAGTTAGCTGAAAAGGTCGTGCCATAAAAATCGTTCTTCAGCCACTTGCGGGTTATCAGGTCATCTTCGGTGATCTCCGCACCATCCACAATTACCGGTTGGAGGCCATAGTCGGCATAGGTATCGTTATCACGGTAGTTTTCATAATATCCTTTACCAATAGTGTAATGGAACGCCAAATTGGTACTCCACGCATCGCTTAGGCGCTCGTTCCAGTGCAGTTGGTAGTGGTCCTGCTGGTAGTTGTCTGTCTCATTGTCGTAAAAACGGGTATTGCCATTGGCATCGGTATACATACCCGAATAGTTGTATTGCCTGTCTTTTTCAAGCGTTGTGGCATCAATGCCGTTCCATGCCTGGTAGGTGCGTTCTGTACCCCCGAAGACCAAGGCCTTTATGAGGGTGGTATTGCCTACATACGTTCCCTGCAAAAAGTAGGACTTCAGGTCGGATGAGGCGCGGTCTATATAACCGTCGGAAGCGATGTTCGACAAGCGCCCCGCCAACTCAAAACGGTCGTTCATCAGCCCGGAGCTGAATTTTACCGTATGCTTGTGCGAATTAAAGCTGCCGAATGAGTTGGATATCTCACCTTCCGCTTCGTGCTTAAAGGCGTCGGTAAGAACGTTCAGGCTGGCGCCGAATGCCCCTGCACCGTTGGTGGATGTGCCTACGCCCCGCTGTAGCTGGATGTTCTCTGCCGAGGAAGCAAAATCGGGCATGTTAACCCAAAACGTTCCCTGTGATTCGGCATCGTTGTAAGGGATACCGTTGATGGTCACATTGACCCTCGTAGCATCGGCGCCACGCACACGGATACCGCTGTAACCTATGCCATTTCCCGCATCGGAAGTTGTAACTACAGAAGGCAGGTAATTAAGAAGTGTTGGTATGTCCTGCCCAAGGTTGCGGGGCGCAAGTTCTTCTTTGGAAACATTGCTGAAGGTGACCGGTGTTTTGCTGTTGGCACGAACGGCCTGTACCAGCACCTCATCGAGTTTGTAATCCTGAGGCTTTACAGTGTCCTGTGCAACAGGCCCCTGTGCAAAAGCCGAAAATGAAATGAGTGAAAAGGCTGTAATAAGCCTGACTTTGTGGCTTTCAAAAAATAAAGATCTCATCCGTAAAATGTTTTACGAATAAAAGGGGTAATTATTCTTTTGTTTAAATTAATAAAATGATGTTCCTTGGCAATTACGCGGCGTGCACTCCGCAATAGTCTTGCCTGATTCCCTTGGCGGCATTACCCGCCCAGGTTCTTTGGGTATGATCTCAGCCCGATTATTTAGGGCACCCCTTTGAGACGGGGCAAATGTACTCAATAATTTCAGATCTCAGATCGTAGATCTCAGATTTTTCTACGCAGGTCGGAAACCCTATGATTTAAAGATCATGAGTGAAGCTCGATCTGACATCTGAAATTAGAAATTGGGCCTTCTCCTCGACTGCTTTATCTCCGACTGCCTGCGCTTGTTCTCGATACGCTTTTTGATAACGGCACGCGGGATCTTTGTGGCCTTTCGGGGTTTTACTTCTTTCAGGGCATTGTCCATAACCTCCATGAAACGCTTTGTTACAATATCTTTATTGCGGAGCTGGCTGCGGTCTTCGTCACACTGCAATATCAATATCTTTTCGGTCGTCAGGCGCGATGACAGCCTTGTTTCGGCAAGGGCTTTCTCTTCGTCCGTAAGGGAGTGGGAATTAGCAAGGTCAAAGCTCAGCACGACCTTAGAGGCAACTTTATTGACGTTTTGCCCCCCTGCCCCGCTACTGCGTACGGCTTTGTAATCGAGTTCCTGTATGATGGTGTCCCTGTTCATTATTTCAGATTTTTGATTTCAAATCTCAGATCTGAAATTATTGCGGTTGATGCGCCGGTTTCAAAAGATCATTAACGGTTTTTACGGGATTGAATGTTGCTAACGGCACTTCGGTAAACACGGTGATCCACCCGGCCATAGCACCGTTCCATAATCCCGGAAGTTCATAGGACCTAAGGTCTTTACCCATTTTATGTTTATGGACGATAAAACCGGTTGAATGATCTACAAATCTTTCAAGGTCAAATTTTTCACCCTTATAATTTTTAAGGCCGCAAACCAGGTCTACCGGATTAAAGTGTGTAGATGCTGCCAATATCGCTTTTTGAGCAGGATTATCAAGGTCGATCTGTGAGCTCTCTACGATCTGTAGCGATACCCTGCCATTCTCGCCTTTTACCCAAAAAGGCCCTCCTCCGGGTTCGCCCTCATTTTTCACCATTCCGCATACGCGAATAGGCCTGTTGAATATTTTTTTCGCAAACTCCAGCCTGTGCTCGTGTGTGAATTTCATTATATCTTCGGGGACATCGACAGAGAGTTTAGCCATTGCGAACGCAAACATATTCCTGAGTTCCTGTTCGGTCACATCACCCTCCGCTATCATTCGAAGGCAGTCAAACACCTGCTCCTGGAGGTCCAGGAGCTGTCCTGCCAAAGCCTTTTTATACAAAGCAATGGTTTCGATGTTGTTGTGGCTCACATTGTCTATGTTCTTTACAAAAATAATGTCGGCATCCAGCTCATTCAGGTTTTGTATAAGTGCTCCGTGTCCCCCCGGCCTGAACAGAAGGCTACCGTCGGGATTACGAAAAGGCTGGTTAGTAAGGTCGACCGCTATGGTATCGGTTTGCTTATGCTGGTACGAAAATCCAAAATTAATTGAAACACCATAGTCCGGCTCAACAGTCTTTTTTGCATCATCAACGGCATCCAAAAAGCCGTCAAGATGCTCTTCCGATATAGTAAAATGTACGCCGGCTTTCCCATGGGAGGCAGCATAGGCAGCGCTTTCCTTGAGGTGCTCAAAAACCGGCGTGGCTACAAACCCTTCATAGGCATGAAAAGGGAGTATGCCTTTCGGCTTGTTCGCATAATCAAATGCCTTATCGGTAAGCATCGTCTTTATAAAGCTGAAATACCTGAGGTCCTTCGACAGGCTCTCATAACCCGGCTCGGCTTTGGCAATGGTGGCTACCTCATCAAAAAAAGGAAATTTATCAAGGCCTATCAAAAACACTTTCAGGGCTTCGTCCTTACGGCGGTTTATATAGGCATTGATGGTTTCCCGCTGGGGGTTGAACTCTGCCAGGAACTCGCACACGAATTTGAACATACGGCTGGCCGCGCCCGATGCGGGAACGAATTTCATCAGCTTGAGGCCCTCTTTCTTCGAATCAAAATAACCTGCAAATTCATTGGCCTTGGCTTCATGAAGGTCGAAAATACCATCGTTAAGCAATGCCGGTCTCACGAGCTGTACCTTTGACAGGCCGTTCCTGAAAGTCGCCAGTTGGGAACGCACTTTTTCGATCGGGGTACCGCAACTGCCCATCTGTATAAAATCCTGCAGGGTAAAGCCAAGGTCCAGCGTATCCTCAAGGTCTTTGATCACAGCCTTTGTCTCTTCAACAATGTCCTCCCCGGATATGTTTACGTAGCCGATCCCTTTTTTATCGAGCTTGTTTATAACGCCTTCCCTGCCGGGTGCGTTTTGGGCAATAATGTACAGGCCCGCCTTATCTGCGTCATTCTCATTTTCAGCAAAATGGAAAACAAATTCACGCACGTCCTTACCATCCGGATCAATGAATTCCGAAAGCGATTTGCCAAAAGACCTTCCGTTGGCGGGATCATTACTGCAAATGACAATATCTATTGAAGCTGACCTTCTTTTTGTAGTATTCTCTTCCATGCCTTATAGCCAAAGACGGCGATAATGGTTAAAACAATATATAATATGCTGGTGAGGATTAGCCCTTTTAAGAAAAATAGCGGGATCGCAATGATATTGCCCGCAATAAGGAATAGCCAGTTTTCAATCTTTCTTCTGGCCATGAGCCACATACCTACAAAGAGGAGCCCGGTAACAATTGTGTCGACACTGGCCCACCAGTGGGTAAATTTATTAAAATAAATGTAAACTAATGACACACCAATTACAGAAAGGGCAAAAATTGATATACATTTAATTTTGTCAGCACGTTGCATTACCGTGATCTTCACGAGGTCTTCCTGTCGGTTGTCCTTCCTGCTCCAAATGTACCATCCGTAAATGCTCATGTAAAAATAATAGCCGTTAATGATCATATCGCCATACAGCTGCCATTCCCAGGCAAGGTAAATGTAAAGGACAGTGCCCGCAAGGCCTGTCGGGTATACAAGTACATTGTTCTTTTTTGAATAAACGACACTGAATATACCAAAGATCACAGCCAGTGCCTCAAGCACGATATTTATAGTACTGTATCCTTCATAAGGCGCAAAAATAAGGTCATACAGTTCTGCCATCAGCCTTGCAAATTATTATCAAGGCACCAGGCCAGGGTAAACCCATCGAGCTCTTCGAAGTGAAAATGGAATGCTTCATTTATCTCTTTGTACGACACACCGACCATGCCCCTGCCTGCAGCCATCTCAAAATTATATACATTGATGTGCTGCTTAAAACTAAGGCCTTTGCGCGATACCATTTTGTACACCGCTTCCTTAACGCACCATATCACTATGAGCTTTTTCATATACTCTTCCATGTGCAATGGATCAAGATAAGCAAACTCATCACCTATGAATTTATCGGCAATAGTGATCACTTTCTCGCGTTGCAGTTCCATGTCTATGCCGGTATTGCAACTGCCAATGATGATCGCCGAAAAGGAATAGGAATGCGTTATGGAAATATGGGTACCGTCTTTCAGATGGGGTTTGCCATCAGGCCCGTAATATAGATCGAGGTCACTGTACCCGGCTACCTTCATCAGTTGGCGTACCCCCAAAAAGCCTTTTTGGTGCTGTTCCGACCGCATCCTGCCCATCTTCAGCACGCACACCTCCTTAAGTTGCACGCCTTCGGCAAGCTCGTCAAGGCTTTCGGTTATTTTCCAGATAAGCAGGCGCGTACCCGGGGCTATGTCAACAGATCTGTATAGAGGCATGTTATAAAAAAGGCAGCTGAAAGTGAACCGCTTACCGTGAATATTATTTATTTTTTTAAGTCGAATGATTAAAAACCAATTCACTAAATTTGCAAAAACTTTTTGCTAATACAAATATACAAATTCATGAGCACTACAACAATGCCTTATGTGGCTTATAAAGTTAAAGATATTTCGCTTGCGGAATGGGGACGGAAAGAAATAGAGCTTGCCGAGGCTGAAATGCCGGGGCTAATGTCGCTTCGTGCAGAGTATGGTGCATCGCAGCCGCTTAAAGGCGCACGCATTGCAGGCTGCCTACACATGACGATACAAACAGCCGTACTTATAGAAACGCTTGTAGCGTTGGGTGCTGAGGTTACCTGGAGCTCATGCAACATCTTCTCTACGCAGGATCACGCCGCTGCAGCTATTGCCGCCGCAGGCATCTCTGTTTATGCATGGAAAGGAATGAACGAGGAAGAATTTGACTGGTGCATCGAGCAGACCCTTTGGTTTGGCGAAGACCGTAACCCGCTTAACATGATCCTTGATGACGGTGGTGACCTTACCAATATGGTATTCGACCGTTTCCCTGAGCTTGCTGCAGGCATCAAAGGACTTTCTGAAGAGACTACAACAGGTGTACACCGCCTTTACGAAAGGATGAATAATGGCACGCTTGTAATGCCGGCTATCAATGTGAACGACTCTGTTACCAAATCGAAATTCGACAACAAATACGGTTGTAAAGAAAGTGCTGTGGATGCTATCCGTCGTGCTACCGACCTTATGCTTGCCGGTAAGCGTGTGATTGTTTGCGGGTATGGCGACGTGGGTAAAGGTACTGCCGCTTCTTTCCGTGGCGCGGGATCTATAGTTACCGTAACTGAGATCGACCCTATATGTGCGCTTCAGGCCGCTATGGACGGTTATGAGGTAAAAAGACTGGATACCGTTATCGGTAATGCCGACATCATCATCACGACTACAGGTAACAAAGACATCGTTGTGGGAAGCCACTTCGAAAAAATGAAAGATAAGACCGTTGTGTGCAACATTGGCCACTTTGATAACGAGATCGACATGGCATGGCTTAACAAAACGCACGGTGCAAGCAAGATCGAGATCAAACCGCAGGTGGATAAATATACCATCAACGGTAAAGACATCATCATCCTTGCCGAAGGCCGCCTTGTAAACCTGGGCTGCGCAACAGGCCACCCAAGCTTTGTAATGAGCAACTCATTCACCAACCAAACACTGGCACAGCTTGAGCTTTGGGCGAACAGCGATAAATACGAGAACAAAGTATACATGCTGCCTAAGCACCTGGATGAAAAAGTGGCTTCACTTCACCTTGCCAAATTGGGCGTGGAGCTTGAAACCCTTCGCGACGACCAGGCTGCCTATATTGGCGTGGAAGTACAGGGGCCATTCAAGCCGGAGTACTACCGCTACTAATTTCAGATTTTTTGATTTCAGAATTCAGATTGAGCTTCACTCGAACTCATTTATGATACATTATAACCCTCGCTGCGGCGGGGGTTTTTGCTATCTGATTTAAAAAATAAGGGCTGTCTCAAAAAAGACAGCCCTTATTTTTTTACCAGAACAATGCCGGCTTTCCTTTCCTGAATATGACCCTGAACTCTTCGTAGTGATATCCGTTGCCTATGGTATGCTCATCTCTGTGACCCGCACCCAGCCTTAGCTTGTGCAGCATGCCCGAATAGCTGCCCACCCAAAGTGTTTTGCCGTCGTCCGAAAGGCACATGCCGTTGATGGTCGAGCCCAGGAAATGGCGCCACAGCTGTTTGCCTTTTTTATCGAAGGCTTTGATATAGCCGTTGGCATCGCCAAGTATGTAATAGCCATCGGCGGCAGCACCGGCATATACCCTCATACTTTCATCAATAACTACATATTCGTCACTTTCCTCATAGGCTTCAATATTAGCGCCGTCAAGCTTCGTGACATCTACGCCAATGGTCGTGCCGTTGTAAAAATGGCAGGAATTGGTAATGACCTGCTCATCATTGGATGCAAAAAGACAAAAATGCGGATAGCTGGACTGCGGCCCTATCTCGCCCACCTGTTCACCCGAAGCATTAAGCACCCTGTGCGAACTGTCCTGGTCCGCCACTACAATAAAGCGGTTGTCGTGTGAAAGGTCGGCATTTTCCATCGATAGGTCTATCTCTTCCGGCCCTTCATCTTCATCTTCATCAAAGTCCTCATCTTCATCCGGCAGGGGGTGTATCATGTTCAGTCCTTCTTCGGCAATGAGGAAAATGCCATTCGGGCTAACGAAGAGCACCTTCTTCCCATCGTTAAAGGGTATCAGGTTCGTTACCTGCGCCCCGCCGAATTGGCTTATATTGAAAGTGGCAATTGTTCCGCCTTCCCATCCTTGTGTGGTGGTCAGGATATCGCCGTTGATGATGGCGAACACATTGCCTTGTTTAGACTTGCCGATGGCCCTTACTTCGGTATCCAGCTCTAACAGATGGCCGCCGTCGAGAAGGTAGCCCTGTGGCTTTTGGTCATACTTAGTTACAAAGAATACTATTTTTTCACCATTTATAAATGTGAACAGCTCGATGTTCTGTTCATTATTCTTAATGTATTCGATGAGCGGGCCATGAGATGGCGGGAATGCCTCGCGGAACTCCGCTACCCTGCCCGATTCATTCGCTTCGCGGAGTAGCTGCACTATGTCGTCGGCCAGGTGTTCCCTTTCGTCAACAGGCTCTTCACCTTCCCATTTGTCCCAGCCGTGTGCCTCGCCGAACGCGACCATTTTATTAATAGCGGTACCATAGGCCGCGCCTTTTTCATTCCATTCTTTTTGGAGGTTTGAATATTGTAGGTCCATATTGATCACTGCATGTATTTAGTTAATTGAAAAACGCCCCTTTCACAGGGCGTTTCAGTATTGATCGATCAGTTATTGCTTTAGCAATGCAATATTCTTAATATGCGAAAAGCTTTCATATCTGGTAGCTTCGCTTCCCCATTCGTTCGGCCTTGAGAAGGTAAAAGAAAGGGAATCGATGTGTATGCTCCTCCAGTTGTCCGGATCGCTGAAATCGAGGTCCCTGTGCCCGTTGATGTGGTTGATCCTGAAAACGCCCACCCTTTCAGTGCCAAAAAGATCGTCCGTCATGCGCACTACTTTCCTGTCCATCTGGCCCAGGCTGTAAATAGCATATACTTCCATGCCTTCAAGCTCAAATTCTATATCATCATGGTTTCCGGAAAGGATCAACTCCCTTTGCTCCGGCGTAAATGTGTTATCATCATCCTCGCCCTCGAGCGCTATAACCTCATTGTAAACACTTGTACCGGCTTCAGCTTCCTCTTCTACGTATTCCTCTTCCGGCTCCTGCCTGCGGCCATTGTCAAAAACGGTTATCTCCTGCGTTAGTGACGGGTCGAACAGGTCAAGTGTTTCCTTAATGTCCACTTCGCATTCCAGGAAAAAGGTAATGCCTTTCCTTTGCGCGTTCTCCGGTGTATCGCCGCCCCACTCGGCCAAAGCCGCAGGAACATCCATGTCCTTAACCCAATAACCGTAAGAAACTTCACCACCGCCTTCTACCACGCACGGGAATTCCTTTACCCATTCGCCGTTACGCTCTGTAGTGGCACATCGTTCGGCAGTCCTGGTCTCAGTCCCCAGTTCTATCCTCTCTTCTACATTGTTCACAGTACGCTTGGCGTAGAAGGTGCCTTTAACACCTATAACAGTCACAGGGTCCTTGCCTGACTTAACGTTTACCGTAGCCTTTATCATTGGGTCGAAATATGCCCATGGATTCTCTACATACAAAAATTCCAGTTTCACGCCGGTGATACCCACCATGCCCTTGATCTTATCAAAAAATCCCATAATTATTTACAAAGTTTAATTTCTTTTCCGCTATCTGAATCTTCAAATTTTTTGAACAGCTTGCCGTCAACATATACTTCATAACCTGCTTTTACAGGTACTTTCACCTTTTCGCCAGCCTTGTATTTTGATGTTGAAGAAGAACCGTCGGCACGTACGCGCACCTCGATCTCCTTGGAGCAGTTGTTGATAAGGTATACATCAAAGTAACCTCCAACGGCTTCTTTAGCTATAGTTATTCCTGTTGGTGCGGCAGTAACCGCCTGCGATGCCATTACGGCCAGCAGCACCACGGCCGAGATTTTTTTAAATGTGTTCATTTTGATTTATTTTAAGGTTATAAATAGATCTTGATAAAGTCAAACAAGCTAAGGTATCAATAAAAGTTTTGAGTTGAGTATCGAAGACCAAAACTTGTTAATTATTTCTTAATTTAATAAACAGGCCAGATACAGGCGTTGGTATACCGCATCATCATAAACAGGCTTCATCGGTAATATTTCCTTGTTTTTTATAAACAGTCCTTTTTCATACTCCGACTTCAGGCCCAACAAGTTCTTTTGTGGGACAGATAGTTTTTTCAGGTCGGATAGCGCCGCTTTGCGTTTGTCCTTTTCCATGCCGTTAAAAGATCCTGTGAGCGTTTCAATGGCATTCACATCATCCTGGTCAAACGACCAGTTGGCGTGGTAGTATGCCCGGTAGTGCAGCCGGCGTACTGCCTGTAAACAGGAATAAGCACCACTCTCTTTTTGGTTCCATGCCTCCCATAGCTTTGCCGCGTCATCCCTATCGAACAGCGTATCAAAGGGTGGTTCCGGCAATTCCGGGGCTACGTATCCTGTCCGGCTGTTGCGGTGTTTTAGCATTAGCCCGGTAAGTTCCTTAAATTTTGAATGGTCGATCGTCCTTGTCCACCTGGCACCTCGCTTCAGCATACGATCAATGATCTCAAAAGTAACTTTCTCCATCTGGCTGATGCTCCTTTCATGATAGATTTGGTATTGACAGATAACCTCATCCAACAGGGTGTACTGAGACCGCAGTGCAATGTTCACGTCGGCATTATACCGGATCACCAGTTCCGATGTAAAAAGCATTGTGAACAAATACACATCATGATCTACACGTTTCGTTGCACCCAGGAACTGGTGTATGTGCAGCAGGTGTGCCATGGCCGACATGCCGTTTGGCGCTGTCATATTAGGATCAGCGCCTTTATCAAGCAACAGGCGGGCAATTTCCAACCTGTCAACAAAATTCTTATTGGTAAGATCCTGCGACAGCGCCCTGTTGATAAGCGGATAGGCGATCTTTCGTGATGAAGCGTACAGGAACGACGAGGCATCTACCTCATTTTCATCCATCAGCTTTTTGAAGGCTGCCAGGTCGGCATTATCTATGGCCGCCTGTATTTCCCTGCTCAATAGGGGTTCGAGCACTGTTACCATTTATCTAATTTATTTGGTTAGCCAATACCCCATATTCTTTCATCCTGATTTCAATGAAGCTAAGATCATCCTCCGGGAAGGCGATCTGCAGGTCACGGTAGGTTTTGGCAAGATCGTTCATTTTTGTGCCATAGGCTGCGGCCTCTTCCTTATCAATAAAAAGCAGTTGCCAGTTCTCTATACAGTACATTTTAAGGCAGGTTTCATAATATTCCCTCAATGAAAGTTTCAGGTGGTGCACCTTCTCATCGTTGTACAGGTAGAGCTTGTTTTCGAATATTGAATTATCATCTTTCCTGTCAAAATGAATGCAGGCGTATTGGTATTTTACATTGGTATTATCAATAATGTGCAGTTTGCCTATCAGCTCATAGTCTTTGTTGTCTTCAGCCGTAAGGTCTTGAAGCCAAGGTTCAGCGCCCAAAAAGTCCCGTGGACTCGTAAAGCTGTAAGACCCTATATTGTCCTGCCTGTGCGTCAGGTTCGGATGGTTGCTTTTATCTTTATCAAAAGAATATTGAAGGTTGTTTTCCCATGAAGCCTCTATGAGTTCCTTAAACGACTCGTCAAGGCTGAAGGTAAAATCACGCTCATAGTCGGGCTCATCATCCGGTTCGCCATTAAGGACATACAGCTGAATATTAAGATGGGCAGGAATAATATCCAGATAGCCGTCGCCACAACTTTCAATGCCGGTCCTGGGGTTATATTGCAATTTTGTTTTAAAATCTTCGTATTTTTTGGTAAGGTCGTACATAATTATTAGTAAGTTAATTTGACCGCAAATTATCATTTAATCCGCAGCCTGTGTTCGTAAATGAATGTTCGCTATAGGTTCTTGAAAATTTGCGATCCTCTGGTAGAAATCCGTTATTCATCAGTGACGTATGGCATTTCAAATCCGGCCACGGCCCCCGTGACCCTTCCATCCTTTTCAATGTTCTTCATTCGTATAGGCATCGCGCCCTTTTGCCCGTTGGCAAGGCGTTCAGCGGTTATGCTCACGGCCCCGCTCTCCAAGGCAGCACTGTATTCTCTCTGGGTTAAGGCGGCCCCGGTATCGCTGACCTCAAACCACAGCGTGCTATTTTTCATGAAAAATTTCACCTCCACGCGTGCATCGTCTTCATTGGATACGGCCCTGCTTACGGCATGGGCAAGCAACGGTTGGGTAAGCATTGGCGGGATGTACAACGCTTCGGCATCAATGGCCTCATCGCAAACAATGCGGTAACTGAAGCCTTCATGATGGAGCAATTGCTGCACTGTAAGGTAGTTGGCTGTCATGGCGATCTCCTCTTCCAGCGAAATGTACTGCCCTGTGCTATTCTCTAGTATCTGCCTCGTCAGCCGTGCAAATTTATTAAGGTAGATGGCCGCGACATCAGGTTTATGTCCCCTGATGAGTTTTTGGATGCTGTCAATGGATGAAGTAATAAAATGCGGGCTCATTTGCGTAAGCAGCAATTGCTGGCGCAGTGTGTTGCTCCTTTTGGAAAGCAGTTGGTTCTTCTTTTTAAGGAACCGGTACAAAAACAACGTTACTACCACCAGGAATACTGTTATTGCTATCGAAACCCATATCTTCACGCTCTTGCGGAAACTCTCCTGTTCGAGTTTTGCCTGCTGTAGTTCGCGCTCCTGCTTAAGCAGCTTATTTTGCGTTTCAATCCTTTTGGTCTTGAAATTGAAAGCCATTTTTTCTGACGTACCACTTCTCTGTGTGGCTTCTACCCTTTTTTCAAGAGATCCATGCTCTGTCAGGTAGCGGTACGCAGTACGAAAATCCTTCATCCCAAAATAGACCTCACTTAGGCAAAATGCCGCGATAGATCGTTCATCGACCTTATTAGCGGCATGAGCGTCATCATAAACCAGGTTCAGCTGGTATTCCGCTTCTGTATATTTTTCGTTCAGGGTACATATTTTGCCATAATCTATACGGCAGTTATTTACATCTGTTGGGTCATATTTCAGTGCCGCATCCAGCGCAAGTTTATGATAATGTTCAGCCATCTTTGGGTCATACCTCCCGGTGTACGGATCGGTATGGCAGTGTGCAATGGATCCCAGTATGTTATCAATATTGTGGTATTCCGGGATCTTTTTTGCCAATGCCAGCGCTTCCTTGAACATCGGTATCGCCAACTCAGCATTCCATTCCCTGTATATTTCACCCTGCCGCCATAAAGCTACCTCAAGCAGCTTGTCATTTTTAAATGTCCTTAGTGTTTTTACCGCGCTGTCTGCGTAGGTCATCGCCCTTATCACGATCCCGTGCCGCCTGTAGCATTTTTCGAGATTCAGGAGGCTATTGACAACGGTTTCCTTATCACCGCATTTTTGGAGTATCCCAACAGATTCTTCTCCCAGCTCTATTGCGGTCAGGTAATCCTCGGTGTCGGCATAGAGCCTGGAAAGGTTATACAGGCTGCGCCCAAGCTCTTTTTTAAGGTTATTTTCCCTGGCGATAGCAATGGCTTTTAAATAGTTGGCCTCTGCTTTTTGCTGATCGCCTTTATCGTTAGCCAGTAAGCCAAGTTGATTTATTGAATCTACCATCTTTTCAGGAGAAATTTTCCTGCTTTTATGCTGTGCCTTAGCCTCCTGCGAAAAAAACGCCAGAAACACTACCATAAAACACACAGCGGCAAGTCGTTTCATGATCACCTGCTTTTTATTTTGTACGGAACGGCAAAACGGCTTACCGCACCTTTTACAATACCTTCTTCAGTAATGGAGGCTACTTCAATGGCGCCCTGCGCGGCATTAAGCCGTTCTGCGGTTATTTGGGTAGCCATTGATCTGTGCCCTGCCCGTTTTGTTCCCGTAAGTCCGCGTCCGTTATCAGTAACCTCAAAAATGAGGCTCCGCCCTCTTTTATAGAATTTCACGCGTATCATACCTCCTGCCTTCTTGCCTGCAATGCCGTGCTTTACGGCATTCTCAATGAAAGGCTGCGTGAGCATCGGCGGTATATGTATTGCATCATTGTCAATGCCTTCCTCTATGGTAATTTCAAAATCAAAATTATTGTAGAGGAGCCGCTGTATCACCAGATAGTTGGCTGTCATGCTGAGCTCCTCTTTCAGGCTTATGTATTCCAGTGATGAGTTCTCCAGTATCTGTAAGGTGAGTTCAGAGAATTTTGAAAGATAGTCCGCCGCTTCATCATTTTTATCTTCATAAATAAGGCTTTGTATGTTGTCGACCGAATTAAAGATAAAGTGTGGGTTCATTTGCGTAAGGAGTAGTTTCTGCTTCAGTTCGTTGTTCCTGTTGGTGGCGATCGCACGTTTTTGCCTGAAGTAAAAATACAGGAATGCAAGCACCGTTGCAAGCACTATAATAGCAAATATAAATCCGAACAGGAAAACATTCTTGCGCGCATCGGCCTGTTGCGCCTCGATCTTTTCTGTTTCGGCGGTGGCCTGCATCAGGCTGTTTTGCAACGTTAGCTGCTCTGCATCAAATTTTACAGTTTGCGCTTCGGCACTGATAAGCATTTCCTCATCCATCAGTTCCCTTCCGGACTGCAGGGCTTCCATACCATAATTGTAAGCCTGCTCATAGTTCCCCAAGCCTTCATACAGGCGGGAAAGCAGCCGGTTGGCCTGTATATGGTCCTCATTTTGTTCCGTTACCGGCTTCAGGGCGATGCACTTTTCTAAAAAAAGCTTAGCCTTAGGAATATCCTTGGCGGAAAGATATAGCTCCCCAAGGTGCAGCAGGACCCCCATGCGAATATCCACATAAGGGTTTGTGATTTCATCGGTTAATGCCTGCCGGTAGTACATCACCGCCTTTTTGCTGTCGCCCGTCATAAAGCAGCACTTGCCCATGCGGTCTTTTATATACGCCTTTGAGTTATAAAAACCTGTACCGGGGGTATCGCCAAGCGCGCCGTATAGCAGTTCCATTGCGTTTGCATATTTTTTTTGGTCGATCAAAAAGTCGGCATACAGTACTTTGGCAGTAACAGCATTTTCTTTTTTATGGGGATTCCGTTCCAATATCCCCAGGGCCTGCCGGTGGTAGCGCCCTGCTTTGTCATGATCTTTTTTAAACAGATAGATCTGTGCCATTACGCTATAGCAGTATGCAATACCGATCGAATCTTTCAATTCGCTCTTTATCCCAAAAGATCTGTTAATGTAATAAAAAGCCTCATCATACTGCCGCGACCTTATGTATCCCTGAGCATTGCGGTAGGCTGCATTGGCACGCAGGTCCTTACCGGCGATCATGAATCCGGCATCCACGTCATTTTGTGCCACTGCCGCTTTATAATTGTGCCCCGCCCTGCTACAGGTGTCGGCTATGTATTGCAGCGAGTCGATGCGCTTATAATTTTGGGAATAGAGTGAGCTGCCCGCACCCCACAACAGGAAGTACAGGAAACAAAGCCATTTTATCAAATTGCCTTTTACCATATCAGGCTACCACTTGCTGTAGCTTTCCAAAATGGTCAGGAATTCCTCTTTCTTGCGCACGGCCAACGGTATTTTCGATTTGTCCTTCATCACAATGGTCGCCCCGCCGTCCGCTTTGATGAAATGGTCAAAATACAACATGTTGATGAGGTGCGACTGGTGCGATCGAAAGAAGCCCTGCGGCGTGAGCAGCGTTTCGTAGTCCTTCAGCGTGTTCGACACCACCAGCTTTGGCGCGTTGATAAAATAAAAGGTCGTATAGTTCTTGTCCGACTCGCAATGCACAATGTCCTGCACGTTTACCGAATATACTTTTTCGGCCGTTTTCAGGATGAGCTTCTGCAAATTCTTTGGGCGCTCCATGTTCGAGAACAGTGTGCTCAGCTTGAGGTCCAGCACTTCCTTGTTCACGCTTTCCTCAGCTTTCTTTACGGCCTCTATCAGGTCTGATGGTTCCACCGGCTTAAGCAGGTAGTCTATCGCGCTAAAGCGGAAAGCTGTAATGGCAAACTCCTGGTAGCCGGTAATGAAGATCACCTTAAAGTTGATGGGGCTCAGTTCCCGCAAGAGGTCGAAACCTGTCCCGTCGGGCATTTCCACATCCAGGAACACCAGGTCGGGCAGGTAGCGCCTTATTGCTTCTATTCCTGACCTGACATCCTCGGCCTCGGCGATCACCGCCACACCCGGGCAGTATTGCTTAATGGCAGAAATATTCTTGCTCCTTATTTTTTCTATGTCGTCTATGACAATGGCTCGTAGCATACTTGTAAATTGTAATGGTTAATTGGCGCGTATATATCCCTTGCCCAGCTTTTCAGCGATCAGCTTGTCGCGCTCCCTTTCCGCTTTTTGTACCGAATCGAAAGCCTTTGCGTTCTTCTGACCCGCAGTCCCGGTCTTTCCGTAGGTAATATTCAATGTCGCACCGTTCTGTACTACCTGCCAGAACTTATCGCTCTTGGCATCTTTGTAGGTGAGTAATACCGTTTCGCCTTCCTCTATCTTTACTTCGTACCGGTGGCACGACAAGAGATTATACGCCGCTGTCTCATACCGCATCTTTTCCCTCAGGTGGTGCAGGTACTCCACATCGGCAACTTCAAACTCGAGGGTATAAAGGTCTTTTTCAAGCTTCCGCTTTACCGGTTTTGATGTGATGACCTTATTCGCAGCTTCGATCACCTTCAGCGGCTCATTCTCAAAACGCACGTAATACTGTCCATGCGACATACCGCTGCTGGAAATTTTCATGCCATATTGCAACGCAAGTTCCTCATTATGCTTTCGCCAATACTCCATGTCTTCCCTCTTTTTACCTTCTTCCGCAGAGATATCAAGCTTCCTGCCGTCGTTATACAGGTGCATCAGGTCATATTCTTCCTTTTTCGGATGCTCCGTAACCAGCTTTTCCCATTCTGCTTCAGGAATCGGCAGTTTCTCAAAATACGGCCTTTCAATATGCCCTGTTTCGAGCAATATCTGCAATGCAAAATCTTTGGAACCAATGTCGCTCCCCGCATCCGGATGGTCCACGCTTATTTCGGCTGTGACTTTCGTGTCTTCAATGTTTTTTATCGTTATGGTGTATAGTGTCGCCATAAATTTTGCCTGTTTACACAGCTAAGGTATAAAAACCGCCCGCCCCTCAATTTCCAAATGAAGGTTCGTGGGCAACAGATGAATATTCGGGTTAAGGGTTACATCTCGTCCAGGGATTGACGGAACTCCTCACGCTGCCGGTCTTCCAGTTCCTCGTAAGCATCGGCTTTGGCAACGTCCTGTGTTACGCCATCGCCATATCGGTACATGAGCCCCAGTGTCTCTGTTGCACGGAAATTGCCCATCTGCGATGCCTTTTCATACCATTGTACAGCAACGTCCATGTCTTGCGGCACGCCATTGCCCGTAGCATAAAAAGTCCCCAAGTTGTAGCACGCCCTGTCGCTGCCGGCGTTGGCGGCTTTCAGGTTCCAGTCCATAGCTGCTTCCTCATCTATTTCGGTGCCAATGCCTCTTACGTAATACACATATAGCTCAAACATTGCATCGGGATTGCCCAGCGCGGCGGCCTTTTGGTGGTAGCCCAATGATACTTCATAGTTTGGTTGCAGCCAGAACTCTCCGTTATGATACAATAATCCCAGCTCGTACAATGCGGGAGCATAGCCCCTTTCGCCCAGCTTTTTGTAGATGTCGACATAAATGCCAAGCGTTTCCTCTCCGAAGAAAGGCGCCGACTTCATCGACTTAAAATAGTATTTGGCATCCCTGAACACCTGTTCATCAGTATAGTTATCAAAAGCATCATTGCTGATGATCGCTTTCAGTTCGTCATGGTCGATCCTGTCCATAGTTTTTGGTTTAGGTAAGGCTGTAAACATACGAAATTTCTTTATCGGTAATGTTAACGCGCAAAAAAACTGCGCGGACGTGGGCAGTACAATTATTTTTATAGTTTTGCGGCAAAAACCAACCTTATGAAAAAGAGAATTACCTTACTACTCACCCTTATGGCAGTTGTTAACCTATTTGCCCAGGAACCGGACAGCAGCACCGCCGGCACCGTCGAGAGATCGATCTTTACGATCCAAACGGGTACGGTTGGGGTTTGGGTAAGCAATGAAATGCGCCTTGCCGGTAAATTTGCTTTGCGTACAGAGGCAGGCCTGGACCTTTGGGTCTATGAAACATTTTCGGATGGCGATGGTGTGGTACTGGCGCCCAGCATAAGCGTTGAGCCAAGATGGTACTATAATATTGGGAAAAGGGCGGCAAAGGGAAAGCATACGGAGAATAACAGCGCCAATTTTGTAGCATTGGCCGCTGATTTTTATCCCAATCTTTTCCTTTTGGGAAATCCGCCCGGCTACTTGTATGTACCTAACCAAATTAGCTTCATTCCTAAATGGGGGATAAGGAGGGCGATAGCCAAAAGCAATTTCAACTATGAACTGGGCTTCGGCATAGGTTACCAGAAAGTGCTTGAAGACCCGGATTATATGCTGACTTCTACCGAAAATGTAGCGGTCGACATCCATATACGGTTCGGGTACACTTTTTAAGACTCACCCGGCACTTCCCAGATCCCTTCGGCTACGCGGCGCACTACCCTTTTGATCTTGTCGCGGGTCATCGGCACTTTGTTCCAAAAGGTCAGTACGGCATCATAGCCTGTCTGCGCTTTTTCCTCTTCCGTAAGCGGGTAGGGGCTGGAAGCTATCGGCATATTTGTTGCCTCTATCCTGTCTTTAATGCTGTTGAAGTAATCCTGCTTGCCGCAAAGCCTTGACCCGGCAGATCCACCCAATATGAGCACTTTCTTGCCCGTGAAGTCAAAGCCCTTTCGGTCGAGTTCGCTGAAATATTCGTTCAGGAAAGCGGCTTCCTCGTCGGTCAGCATTGGGCTGTTGTCGAGACCACACTTATCGGCCTGCGCGAACATACCCATTGAAGCCATCAGCAGTAAGAGGTGGAGGTAATTTTTCATAGGTGTAGTTTTTACCAAAACGGATATTTGGTAGAAATAGTACCTGAATGGTTTATTTTAACGATTTAAATACCTGTCTCTATTGTTTTGAATTTTCAGAACTGAAGGTTGGGATCATATGTGTTTTTTGGTAATTGCGGAAAGACAGGGGTTTTGGTAAACGGGCAACAATTATTGTCTTATTAATTTTTTCATATCAAAATACATCTTTCATTCTCACTCCCAAAACCTCTTTTGTTTCTATCCACTTTTGAGTAAACCTAAGACTAAATAACATTTTATAAACTTCATGAAGCCCGTAAGTCCCCCGCAATCCATAGTCATATATCTTTTTTACTTTTCCATTGTCGTAAGTAATTACAACTGTAACCGAAGGCATATCTGTTGCACTAATATAATATTCACTTTTCAGGTTTTCAAAATCGATATAATTAAATGCATCCTCAATTCTTTCAAAATCTTTATCGTTAATTTTACCTTTGAAAAATCCTTCTTCCACATCTCCCTGCTTATTCACTTGTTGGTTAAAATTATAATGTTTTGCGATAAAGTATGATATATTATTTTTATTTAAAGTTAATTGAAAATCGGGACAAGTTCCAAAACACATGGAAGCAGCAAATTCGATTTTATTAATTTTCTTATTAGTTGGATCATCATTGAATTCGACAAATGCATTTTCCCGAAATGTAAGCTCAACGCTGGTTGGTTTTACAGGTTTTCCATATTCCCATCGTGTAGATGGAACAGTATAAACCTTTAACCTGCTTTTTCGAGCTGGTATTATTTTTACAACTACTGGTTCAATATGATACATATCGATTTGTTTTACGATTTTCTGCTTACCGAAATTCATTAATGCAATAGTTGACTTCCCTCCAGCAAATGCGATAATATCGGTAAGGCCGTTGCCATCAATATCATATTTATAAAAACTTTTATTTATCCCCTGGTTTTTGGCAATAATCTTAATGATGCTCTCAGGTTGATTATTCGCTTTGAAAGATGGTAGTGATTCCAATTCGAACTTATCATAATTTGTATCCTGTTTTCTAATAAAATCCTGTACCTCTTTTTCAGAAATAAGGCTATCTATGTCTGAGAAATTTGCAGGTTTAATTTTCAGGCTCTCTTCGTAGGACTTAGCAATTTGAGAAGAGTGATCGTTGCTTACAGGTTTTGTCCATGTAAATGCACGATGATCAACTTTTGATTTGGTAAAAACTCTTTCTTCTTTGCAGGAAATGAAAAAGAGTATCAAAAGGATAATGGAGAGGTTTTTCATGTGGAATAGGTTGGCTTACAAAGAAAACAAAATATTTATCCCATTTAATATTTCCACAACAAAAAAAAACCGCCCTTACATCAGTAAAGGCGGTTTGTTGTTATTCTGTGATAGCATTTCCCTGGCTATCGAAAAAGTGGTATTCTAAATACGTGTAAGCGTCACGCGGTATGACTTTCACCCATTTCTTGTGCTCCAAAAACCATTTGGAGCGAATGGATGGAAATCCTTTTGTCAGGTAAGCCGCCACAAAGGGATGTGCGTTGAGCACGATCTTTTTGTGCGACTTCATAATTCTTTCAAGGTCGGCCGTTATGCGGTCGATCACCAGTATCGGCGCCTCTATTTCCCCGCCTGTGGCATTAGGGTTGTCTTCGCGCGTCTTGATGTTCACCTCGGGCCTTACCCGTTGACGAGTGATCTGGATGAGCCCAAATTTACTCGGAGGCAGGATCTTGTGTTTTGCTTTATCGTCGCTCATCTCGTCCCTCAGGAAGTCGAAGAGCTTTTTACGGTTATCGGGATTGGACATGTCTATAAAGTCCACCACGATGATCCCGCCCATATCCCTGAGCCTTAGCTGGCGCGCTATCTCAGCGGCAGCTATCATATTGACTTCAAGGGCGGTATCCTCCTGGCTAAGGGCCTTGTTAGAGCGGTTGCCGCTGTTCACATCTATAACGTGAAGGGCTTCTGTGTGCTCTATGATAAGGTAGGCGCCTTTACTCATGGATACCGTTTTGCCAAAAGAGGTCTTTATCTGCCTTTCGATATTGTATTTCTCGAAAAGCGGCAGGTCCCTGTTTTGGTAGTACTTTACGATATTCGCTTTTTGGGGAGCTATCTCCTGCAGATAGTCCTTAGTTTGGTAAAAGAGGTCCTCGTCGTCCACGTAGATACCCGTAAATGTGTCGTTGAACACGTCGCGTAGTATGGATGAAGCCTTATTGACCTCTCCCAAAACCTTGCTTGGGTGGTGGGCGCTCGGGAGGCGTTTGCACATTCCTGTCCATTTGTCCAGCAAATTCTGCAGATCGCGGTCCAGCTCTGCTACCTTTTTCCCTTCGGCTACCGTTCGCACGATAACACCGAAACCTTTTGGCCTTATCGATTGTACAAGGCGTTTCAGGCGGTCCTTTTCTTCTTTGGACTCTATCTTCTGTGAGATCGATATCCTGTCAGAGAACGGCACCAGCACCACATAACGTCCGGCCAGCGAAAGCTCTGAGCTTATCCTTGGGCCTTTAGTAGATATGGGTTCCTTGACCACCTGTACGAGAACCGACTGGTTGGTACTCAGCACATCGGCTATGGCACCATCCTTGTTGATCTCTTTTTCAAACGAAAAGTTTTTAAGGGAATAATCTTTTAATTTACCTGCGCTTACAAGTTTCATGAATTTCAGCAGGGAATTCAGGTTGGGGCCCAGATCGTGGTAATGCAGGAATGCATCCTTTTCGAAGCCAACGTTGACAAATGCGGCGTTGAGGCCGGAAACAGGCTTCCGTATCTTGGCGATAAAAATATCGCCTACAGAGAACTTGTCCTTGTCTTCCTTTTCCTTGTGTAATTCAATTAGTTTTCCATCTTTCAATAAGGCAAAATCTACCGCGTCAGAACCTGATCGAATAATAAGTTCTTTATTCACACTGTACATTTTTATCCGCAATTTGGTTGTCGGTTGCTGGTTATTGGTTGTCGGAAAGGTCCGGCAACTTACAACTGTCAACCATCAACTTTTCATCGGATGGATTAAACAAAATTTAAACAGGTATTTTGTGTACCCGGAGATTACAGTTTTCCAGTCGCAGTCCCAGTATTCAGTGCACGAGTGTGGCTAAATCTAAAATCTGAAATCTAAAATCTGAAATCTTGTTTTCAATGAACGTTGAAAAAAAGAAAAAGTAGTTTACACTACTTTTTCTTCTTGTGACGGTTAGCTCTCGCTCTTTTTTTACGTTTGTGAGTTGCTACCTTATGTCTTTTTCTTTTTTTACCACTTGGCATAGTGTCGAAGGGTTAGGGTGGTTAATAATTAGTTTACTTTTGCTTCTGTATTCGTTTTCACACCGTCAACAAATACTTTTGCCGGTTTGAAAGCCGGGATATTGTGTGCAGGGATTTTAATAGTGGTGTTCTTAGATATGTTCCTGCCCGTTTTTTCAGCACGTGTTTTGATAATAAAGCTTCCGAAGCCCCTTAGGTATACATTATCACCTGTCTCAAGAGAATTTTTCACTTCCTCCATAAAAGACTCAACTGTTGCCTGTACATCTCCTTTTTCAAGTCCTAGTTTCTCAGAGATTTTTGCTACGATGTCTGCTTTCGTCATTTTCTATAAATTTATTATGTGTGTATTTTTTTTGAGTGTGCAAATATAAGAATTAAAAAAACAAATATTCAAGGTTAAACAATTAAAATTTAATAACATAAACATTTACTTTTGCAAACACTACAGCGATAATGAGGTTTTCTAAGTCTTTAATTCAATGGTATTTACAAAATAAGCGCGATTTGCCGTGGCGCAAAACCATTGACCCGTACTACATCTGGCTCTCCGAGATCATGCTCCAGCAAACGCGTGTGGCGCAGGGGTTACCCTATTTTTTGAAATTCACCGAAGCCTTTCCCACTGTCCAGGATATGGCAAATGCACCCGAAGAGCACATCCTGAAGCTCTGGCAGGGACTTGGTTACTATTCCCGTGCGCGCAACCTCCATGCTACCGCCAAACAGGTCGCTTTCGAGATGGCCGGCAATTTTCCCGACAGCTATGCAGGCCTGCTCAAACTGAAAGGCGTGGGCGATTATACCGCGGCTGCCATCGCATCCATATCCTATGGTGAGCCGGTGCCTGTGGTCGATGGGAACGTATACCGTGTGCTGGCCCGCTATTTCGGGATCGAAACCGACATTTCCTCATCGGGTGCGAAAAAGCAGTTTACCGAAGTTGCCGCGTCATTGCTGCCAAAGGATGATGCCGCCACCTTCAACCAGGCTATGATGGAGTTCGGTGCCCTGCAATGCGTACCAAAGAACCCCAACTGTGGTGTGTGCATCTTTAATAAAGAATGTGCCGCTTTCCTAACAGGACGTGTGGGCCAGCTCCCTGTAAAGCTAAAAAAGACAAAGGTGACCGACCGTTTCTTCAACTACCTTATCATTAATGATGTTGAAAGGAACACTGTCGTACAAAAGCGCACCGCAAAAGGCATCTGGCATAATTTGTATGAGTTCCCACTGATAGAGACGGAAAAAGAGGTTTCGGAAAAAGAGGCGGTCATATTGATACAGACATACAACAGACTTGGCTTTACACCGAAAAGCATCACCCTCCTTCACCCGGAAAGGATCTTACACAAGCTGTCGCACCAGCACCTCAGCATATGTTTTTGGGAAGTTGAGGCTGATACCGTATTGCCGGACGCAATAGACAGAACAGAAGCGATGAAATACCCCTTCCCTATCGTCATACACAATTTTATGGAGAAGCATTGGGGTAACGATTTATTATAGTATATTTGAGTAAAGAAACACGGGACTATGAACGGAACACTTAATAAAGTCCTGCTGATAGGGCATTTGGGCGACGATGTAAAGATCCACTATTTTGAGGGAGGCAACTGCATCGGGCGTTTCCCTTTGGCTACTAACGAAGTATACATCAATAAGCAGACCAACGAAAAGATAACTTCGACCGAGTGGCACAACCTTGTAGTGCGCAACAAGGCAGCCGAGATATGCGAGAAATACCTGAGCAAAGGCGATAAGATCTATGTGGAAGGCCGCATAAAGTCGCGCCAGTGGCAGGCTGAAGACGGCACTACCAAGTACACCACCGAGATACAGGTGACCGAGTTCACCTTCCTTACCACCAAAAAAGAGCTCGACCACAACAAGCAGCAGTTCTCTGTGGCCGCCGAGCCTGCCAAACCAAGTTATGATATTCAGAATATGCCGGCCCCGGATACCGACCTGCCCTTCTGACCCGTTTAACCAATACCCCTAATTTTGGACCCCGACCCCTCGAGTTTCAGCACGATAGACCATAACCTTGTACTCGGTTTTACAGGTATCGCCTTCCTGTTGCTTTGTTCCGCTCTTATTTCAGGCACCGAGGTAGCACTTTTCTCCCTCACTCCGCAGGACATCGATAAGATCAAAAAGAACAGGTCCCGCAGGGGCAACATTATAGCCACACTGCTAGAAAAGCCCAAAAAGCTGCTGGCTACGCTCACCATCGCCAATACCTTTATCAATATCTCCATTGTCATACTGTTCTTCAGGCTAAATGCCTTTTCTGCCATACAGATCCCCTGGCTCCGCTTTACCGTTGAGGCCGCTCTGATAACGCTGCTCATCCTCCTCTTTGGCGAGGTCCTCCCCAAAGTGTATGCCGTACGCAACAATCGAAGGTTCTCTAAAAGGGCGGCCCTTCCGCTCATGGCCCTGAGCAGGTTGCTTTCACCGCTCAGCATTCCCATGCGCGAAATTACTTTAAAGTTACAGGAACGTTTTGGCCCGCACCTCAATGAGCTTTCGGTCGACCGCCTTTCGCAGGCACTGGAGCTTACACATTACGGCAGTGCGTCTGCCGAAGAGCAAAAACTGCTGGAAGGCATCGTGGCTTTCGGCAATACCGAAGTTACCCAGGTAATGACTCCGCGCATCGATATGTTCGCGCTCGACATACAGTTGCCTTTTGCCGAAGCGCTTCCGCAGATAGTGAGCATGGGATTTTCGCGGATACCGGTATACCGGGACAATATCGACAGGATAGCAGGCGTTTTGTTCACCAAAGACCTGTTGCCGCACATTGACAATGACCATTTTGTGTGGCAGGAGATAATTCGCCAGCCATTCTTTGTGCCCGAAAGCAAAAAGCTGGACGACCTGCTTAGGGAATTCCAGGGCATGAAGAACCACCTCGCCATTGTGGTAGATGAGTATGGCGACACTTCGGGGCTCATTTCCCTCGAGGATATACTGGAAGAGATCGTGGGCGACATCAGCGATGAATTTGATGACCAGGACATCATCTTCTCCAAAATAGACGACAACAGCTATCTTTTTGATGGGAAAATAGGCCTGAAGGATTTTTATCGCATTTGCGGGGTTAACGAAGACGACTATGAAGAAGCTAAGGGCGAAGCCGATACATTGGCCGGGTTCGTGCTGGGGCTGGCAGGCAATTTTCCTGAAAAAGGGCACAAGATCAGCTTTAAGGATACTATCTTTACGGTCGAATTGACCGACCGTACAAGGATCAAACAAATAAAGGTAACGCTTACATGAAAAATATAAAAACGCTACATACAGCATTCCTGCTGTTCTTATTGGGGATCATGGCCACAAGCTGCGGGGAAGATACGGTACCGAAACCCCAGGCTTACCTGAGGCTCGACTACCCTATGGGAAAATATGTCCCTTACACCGGCAGCTGCCCATATACCTTTGGCTACAATTCGCTGGCACATATTAAAGATAAAGGCAACTGCAACCTTACTATCGAATACCCGAAAATGAAGGCTACATTGTTCCTTACCTACAAGCCCGTTGAAGGCAACCTGAACGCACTGTTGCGAGATGCGCAAAAACTTACTTACGAGCACGTGATCAAGGCAGACGAGATACTCGAGCAGCCTTACATCAATGATGAAAAAAAGGCCTACGGCATGTTTTACCAGGTAGGTGGCAACGCGGCCACTAACGCACAGTTTTACGTAACCGACAGCACACGCCACTTCCTTACCGGCTCGATGTACTTTTATGCCAAGCCCAATTTTGATTCCATCATGCCTGCGGCCAGCTACATAAAGGACGATATGCGCAACATCATGGAGACGCTAAGCTGGAAATAATTTTATAAGTGATCAATGCACTTATAAAGATGTATATTCAGGACAGGAACTTTGCCCTGAATACCGACGGTGTTTCACCCGCCTTTAGTAAGAACAGGCGGCTAAAGTAGGCGGGGTCTTCATATCCCAGTTCATAGGCTATCTCTTTCGAGCTCATTTGCGTATGCGCAAGCAGGCGCTTTGCCTCGAGCACGATACGGTTCTTTATAACTTCATTGGGTTGCGGCAAATTAAGCCGTTTAAACCTGTGCGTTATAGTCTTAGGTGCCATGGACAGAAGCGCTGCGTAGTCGGCCACATTATGCTTTTCCTTATAATGGGCCTCAACAAGCTGTGTGAATTTCCGGAACGACTCTATATCGCTGCTCTGCCCGGCCGCTTCCTGCTCCAGGTGCTGCCTTTTCCATAATCGCACCGACCTGATGAACAACTGCTTCAGGTAGGTACGGATCATTTCTTCATGTGATGAATCCCTGTGTATAAACTCATCACCTATCTGTGCATACAGATAGTCGATAAAGCTGCCTTCTTCGGGTGTAAGGGTGGTCATCGGCATGTTATAGATATTGTTAAAAAGCAGGCCATCGCAGGCTACTTCCTCATCATGGATCTGGATACAGTAAAAATCGCGGTTATAAAATATCATGGATCCCGGCGCGCTGCCCGTTCCCGTTATGTTAAGCACCTGGTTGGGGCTCACAAAGAACAAAGTTGGACCGGTGGTACTGTACGATGAAAAATCAACTGTGAGCGAATATCCTCCCGGGAGGTAAACTATCTTTATATACTGCGAATAAGTATCTGTCCCGATCACCGCGCCACTATTGCCATTGATAGCAACAAGCCCTATCTTTTTAAGCCCTGAGTCAAATATATTCTGTTCCATCCTAATTATATGATTAGCAATACTGCTTTAAATATACAATATTTCCATTCGCATAAAAACAAGTGCGGGACCCGCCACTCCAAATCCCGCACTCAGCCATTATTTTGTGCTCCTTGCAAATTTTTCCAATTCTGAATTGAATTTCTCCATTTCCTCGATGAAAAGCGCATGCCCGCTGTTCTCGAACCTTACAATATAGGAGTTGCTCAATCCTTTGTGAAGTTCTTCCGAAAAAACAAAGGGGCATAGCTTATCCTGGGTACCATGGAACAGTGCCACCGGTATTTTTATCTTGGCCAGTGATGGTCGCAGGTCAAGATCGCGCAGCGCAGTTATAGCCTGGGTAGTAGCATAGGGTGACGCATCAAGATTGATGCTCTCCAGCCATTTTACCATATTAGGAGTAATGTTGCCTTCTTTAGCGGGGAAACCGGCCCCGAAACCTGCTACCAGGTCCTGCCTTTCGGTCATTGTTTTTTTAATAAGGTCCGCAACTACTTCATCGGGCACACCCATAGGGAATCCGGGACGCTGTTTCCATGAAGGTGCGGCAGGAGCGAACAAAGCCAGCCTGCTCACGTGGGCGCTGTTGTATTTGGCAACATAATGCAGCGTTACCGCCCCACCCATAGAAAACCCGCCGAGAACCGCATTTTCTATCTTAAGTTTTTCAAGCACCACTTTTATATCATCCGAGAAGACATCAAAGTCATATTTTCCGTAAGGCCTGTCCGACTTGCCAAAGCCCCTTAGTGAAATACCGATCACCCTGAAACCTTTCCTTACCAGGTATTGGTACTGGTATTCGTACATGGCGTCATTTAGCGGCCAGCCATGTATCAGCACTATAGGCTGTCCTTCTCCAAGGTCGGTTACGTGAAGCTTCACGTTTTTCTCAACCTCGATATACTCTTCCCTTCCTGCCGATGCAGGAACCCTTTTGCTTTGCGCCACTGCCGGGCTGCTTACTACTAGTGTCATAAAAATACCGATCGCTTTGATAATAGTTTTCATAATAATGTTGTTTAAATAATTAATTCCTGTTTTAGTTGTCACATATTGACAGGACAAAGGTGCGAATAACCCATGCCCGGAAAAATGGACAAAAAGGCGAGAGTATTGTATATTTTTCCCTATGATGTAAAAAGTCATTAAAATAACCTTTTACATACAATACAATTATTTAAACAACTGGCTGAAAATGATTAAATTGGAAACAAATGATATTTTTAGAAAAGCAATTAGCATAAGCCCATTTCCCTATCTGTCTGTTTTGATATTGCACAACAATAGCACGACACCTTATTATGTCTCAAATACCCCCTGCGTTTGTCCATCTTGCCAGATCTGCCGCACAGACCCTAGTATTATCTTTGCTAAAACATCTAATTATGGAGACCATACACCTGGACAATGACATTATAATCATGTATATACAGGCAGCCTCATTCCCCGAAGGACTGCCCGAAGCCTATGAAAAACTGCATGCGCTCCTGCCTTTCGGCGAAGAAAGGAAATTTATGAGCGTATCGCGTATGGATGAAAACCATAGTATCATCTACCGTGCGGGAGCGGAAGCTTTGCATGAAAATGAAGCCGCGGAATTCGGCCTGCCTGCACTGGAACTAAAAAAGGGCCGCTACCTCAGCATCACCATACGTAATTTTATGGAGGATACCTCAATGATAGGACAGGCCTTCCAAACCCTGATGCAGGACCCACGTATCGACCCCGAAGGCTACTGCGTCGAATGGTATTTTAACGACCCTGATGTGCGTTGCATGATACGCCTGATGGATTGATCACACAATATACTGGTCATCTATGTTCCAGCCTTTCATGATGAGTCCCATTTGCGTGCCGCCAAACCATGTCCTGCCTATCTGCAGTTCCCATTCGCAACCCTCTTCAAATTTTTGGGGGAGTGTAATGCCGTGAATCTCCACCAGTAGTTTCCAGTCTTTATACTGCGGCATGTCGAGGTAACGCTGCAGCTCTTCACGGTGAAAATCGAATATCTCTTCGCGGGCATATTCTATGTAGCCTTCCAAATGCTGCGTCATCAACTCGTGCAGGAAATCGATCTGATCCGGCTTCAGTTTGGTCAGTTTTATTTTGTTCTCCAGCCCGCCATGCTTGTTGAGTATTTTATTAAGGGGCGAAAGGTTTGCTTTTACGTAGTCGCGTTTTTTGGTGTCCATTGGTTTTGGATTAGTCTTATACTATAAGAATTATAATAAGGTCTATTTCAGCTTAAAAATCCCCGATAACCGCTTTCAGCCTATCGCTTACGGCCTCCGGCAATTCTTCCAGGTACTCCTCGTCGGCATATTGGTTGCCTTTTTCCTCATAACCCAACGCAATTACCGAATCGATATCGGTGTGGTCATTGTTTTTAAGCAAGGCTTCAAGGTTGCTGTAATCCTGGGTTTCCACCATTTTTTCGAGTTCAGGATGTACGGCAGAGCGGTCGCTAAAGTAAAGCTCTTCAGAGCGGCACTCTACCGAAAAGAACGTCGACAAGGCATATTCCATGTAAATAACAAAATCACAGGCATGCGGCTCATCATAAGAGGCGCTGTGGTCAGTGCCAAATGTAATGGAGTGATTGCCGTTTCGCAAAGTAATGCAGGCATCATTATAATAGTTAAAACCGTCAAAATAGTTGAACAGCGCGCCATCTGCTTCCTCCGATCCTCCAAGGCTGGTTTCCTGCGGGTCGCCATACAGGTCAAAATCGATCGAATTGGCAAGACCTTTAATAGGAAGGACCGATATCCAGCCTTCCTTGTAGTCATCCTCGTCTTTAGCAATAGGGAACTTGCCGTCAGGATCTATGGCTTCCGTTTCCGCAAAGGCCACCGAATGCCATGACACGTGCAGGCCGTTGCTTATCCTGTAGAATTCCTTTATATACTCATTAAAAGCAAATGGCCCGGCAGGCGCTTCTGAATCTTTATAGTCAACATTTTCCAATTGCTCCTCATAGATCTTTGCCTCGGCTTCAGCGATCTGTTCCGGGTTCGCGCCCGGGTATTTGATAATGTTGACCCGGCTAACCAGATCGTGGTTTTTCAGTTGTTCAATAGCCGTTTCAAGCCTGCTGAAATAGCTTTTTGCCCATTCCTGTGCTTTTATGCCCATAGTTTTATTGTGTATTATTTTTTGAGATCTTTCCACTCTGCTACGCTCCGGTCAAAATTACACAAGCGTACCGTAGGTGGTAAAATTGTTCATTGATCAAAGCCCGACATAAAATACTCCGGATCGTCCGGCAGTAGGCCTACTGCTATGGCCTTGTCGTATACTTCCTGTGTTGCATAGGTATATTGTGCCATTTGGTCGGTAGCAGGCAACATGAAAAAGCGGCCTTCTATACCTTCGCCGGGCAATATCTCTTCATTTACAAACCCTTCTATGAAATCGGCATCGAGCCAGCCCATCAGCTCACCAAGTTCACAATTATAGTTACCGTTTTCGGTTACTACTGTACCGGTAAGCTCGTCCTCGCCAAAGCCTATCATTTCGTATTCAAACTCCGCCGCAACTACATTGACCCCACTTAGGGCAGCCATCTCTTCAAAAAGCTCCTTATAATCGCTGCCTTCTTCAAAACCTTCGGCATCCCTCACGATGTGCGACAGTACGTAAAAGAAATACTCACTGCTGCTTATGCCGAACAGGTGCTCCGATATTTTTGCTTTATTATTGTGCGGAAAGCTAAACCACCCTATTTCCTCAAGCGTATTCAGGTAGGCTGCTGCCCCCTGCGATGTTAATGCTTTGTATTTGTCCATTTTTTGGTTATTTGTTCAAAATTACTTACAACACCTCATTAAAGAAAATCATTTTCAGTTACAAATGTCACGGTAATTTTTATTGGCCGCCCTATTGGGTTTAAGCGTGACAGATCTTCGTCATCATTCAATCCTGATAAAAATTCCTCTTCAGAGCCTGCAGTCCCCAAAACAACCCACGGATGCCCGAATTCCGTTACCGAGTAATAAATTTCGAGAACACTACTTTCATTTAGTGCATTTAAAGCATCCCCCACAGGGTAGTTTTGCATTTCGCCGATGAATTCAAGTCCCGCATGACCAAAACCGCCGCTTATCTTGTCAAGCATTTGGCCACGCAGGTACTGTTCTGACGTTACGGCCGCATCTTCCGCCGCCTGAGAGGCATTGGAGTATTCACACTGTACCGTACGGAGCAGAAAATGCCTGTTCTCCGCAGTTAGCCTGTAAATACTATATATTGTTAATTCCGCCCCCATATACTTTTATATCCTCATCTACGTAAGGCACCTCTTCAAACAATTCCTTTGCCCTTAAAATGTCATTATTTATTACAAAAAGCCTGTATACATGGTCGTTACCCGATAAATAACCGGGTATATCGTTCCGGATCGTTCCTATGCCGTGGCTTTCCAGCCTTGACCTGTAGGAGCTAAACACGTCGAACGACCTCGTAAAGGCCACCAGGTGCCAATGCTGTATCTTCATCACAAGATCATGGTAAAAGCGTATGGCGTCCTGCTTGTCAGCCGACGAGAACAATATTTCCTGCGCCTTCCCGCGCTCGTAGTAGCTTACCTCCCATTTGCCATTGTTCATCTCCAGGCGTTCAATGTCATCGAAGTATTGTTCGCCAATGCCTTCAATGGAAAACCGGTTGCAGCCTTCCGAAATAAATTTATCGTATAGTTCTTTTAATTCCATTTTTCTGAAATTACGATCAGCCTATGTGCACTGGAACACCTGCGATACGAGTTGGTGCTTCTCCGAATAGAAGAGATACAGCGTACCGAACATATTGCTGTGGTCCAGCTGCGCTATGAACTCCATCTTCTGCCCGTCAGGGTCGCGTGGGGTTTCATCGCTTTGCAGCCACGACGGCTTACCCGTACGCAATGTTCCGTCGGTCACATTGTCCTTTACCTCTACCTCCTGAACTATACGCTCAATGCTTGTTCCTGTTTGGTTATATATAAACTTTAATGTTACAGGGTTCGTATTGTACAGATACATCAGCCTGTCTAAGATCCGTTCCTGCCCAAAGTCATGCCACCACAAATAGCTTTGGAACCTTACCATCATTACCGCCTGCTGTAGCGTGTATTTTCCTGAAAGGGAAAATTGTTTGGTGCCGTATTGGTTTTCCTGCGTTACAAGTATCTCATTGCCCAGGTGTTCGAATGTAAATACGCTCCCCCATTCCATTACTACTTTTTTATCGCTCCTTTCCTTATAGTTCAACACACCTTTACCATTTTCTTCAGGACAGCTGAAAGTGTATTCAATAGTGTCCGGAAAACCGTCTTTTTCATTGACTTGTACAGCGATCTTGTTCCTGTCTTCGATCTTGCAGGTATATTTAAGGAACCCTGAATAGAGGTCATAAAAATGGCTGAAGGCGTGCAGGTGGATCAATCGTGCCTGATCATCTTTTATTGTGTCGTCGTTCTTGCCAACAATGTACCATCCGTTGAGGTCAGCGTCCCATCCGTTTTCTTTTTCCCTGAATACAGCATTGAAGGGCACCTTGGTATACGTAACACCCAGCTTCTCATCCGTTGCATTACTATGGTGTGGCGCGGGTTCTTTGAATGCCGTGAAGCCCTTACGGGTATTTTTGTACAATATCTTTTCAGTTACTTTTATGTCTCTGCCCGGCTGGTGCATGGTAGTGCCCTCAAGGAATCCATCGGCACCATACTGAAAAATAATTTGTTCTGAGTCCAGCCACTCAGCGTTGCCAAGATAATATTGCACTGTCCGGGTGACCGGCATTATTGTCCCGTTAATTTCCCCGTACGTATAGGCTACGCGCCTGTTGACATCATGCGAGTACGACCCCGAATGCAGCAACATCCCTTCTTCACTGTATACATCAGTCTGCCTGTAGCTTATCTTTTCAATTTTGTCAACCGAAGTTTGCAGGTATTCGCGCTTTACATCCGATCGGTCATACTCATCGAGTTTCCTCAGGTTGAGCGGCGCCAGCAGTTGGTATTTTCCATTCTCCAGCTTAAAGTCCATGCGGCTTACATCCACATTCTGTACGATGAATGTAAACGGCAAGCCATCCCACTTCTCGTTTACTACACCTCCATCGAATTTTACTATGGGCAGCAGCACTTTGTTGGATCCTTTTATGTCGGCCATACAACTCTTCAGCGCAGGGAAACCCTCAATTTTCGATTTCTTTTTTGAGGGCGACAGTATGAGTTCTTTTTTCATTTCTATAAATTATACGGGATACCGTACTGATCATTTTTTAATCCCCACCCAGTTCCTGTCCAGGTCGCTGTAAGGGTAAATCTTTATCATTTTCAGCATTTCCAGGAATCCTTTGTGCCCAAAGTTCTCCACTGTGGCCAGCTCTTCCTCAAATATCTCCATGCAGAGCAGCAGGTGGTGCTTGTGACCTTCAATTTCAAATGTTTTGTACACATCAAATATGATGTATCTGGTCTTGCCATCGCCCCCCTTAATGCCACATATTTCAAAGGGGTTAAACACCTTTTCCTGAGCTGCCGCGGCGATCTGCGTAAAATTGTCGCACATGCGCCTTTCCATCAGGTTGAACGCCGTGGGCGGATCCTGGTTGATATCGTTAAAAGGCAGCTTAGTAAAGGCTACCAGTTCATACGTACCTTTTTTGTTGGGTTTCGGGCCTGTGCCGTCGGGGTTGATGAGCTTCATCGTGGTAAAGCCCGTGCCCTCTATGTGGTTCGGGAAATAATGCATATCCACCTGGCCTATCGTAATCCCCGCCAATACCCTGAAAGGGATCATGGCATGCCCGACAACACCCGCCGAAGGGCCTAATAGGTTTTCGATCGCCTGCTCTTTCAGGTTATAATGCGCAATGTATTGTTCTTCGTTATTCATCTCTTGTCTATTATCTATCATCTGATAATCTGTTATCTAATCAATTATCAGCCTTACCCTTGTCACGCCCTGTTCATCATCATACTCCTGGTTGTATACCCGCTTACCGATAATACCTTCAATTCCCGCCTTTACATCCTCAAGATCGCCGCCCAGTTCCAGGGTCACATTCCTTGATTCATAGTAGCTGTCCTCATCGATAAAGTCGGATACATGCAGGTAAAACTTGTCCAGTATGTCCTCCAGCGGGTACTGTGAATCCTCTTCACCTTCAAGCTCATAGCTTAGGGCAAAAACATAGTGACCTTCTTCAATATCTTTATAAATGTTACCTTCTATAAGTTCATAATGAGGACTGCCGTTGTATTTATCGAGTTGTGCTAATTGTATGTTCTTCATAGTGTAATAATTGGGTATTCGTTCTTTTTAAGTGGTGATGGATGCGCTTATCCGCCCGCTTTGAAGGGCTTATCAGTTATCCTGTAAACATTTTGCATAACGGCCTGCAATCCTTTTTTTGTTCCTTCAAAATAATTCCCTTTCGAAAATTCGGAAAGCATAATATTGTTAATTATGTTCTGTTTTTCGGTAGCCGGCAGCCTTTCATTGAGATTGTTGCTGCACACAATGCCAACCCTGTTGAGCGGGCGACTGATACATATCAGTAATTTTCCGTTGGTCTTGTTGTCCAGTTTCCATTCATCAGCCATCGTTTGTACCAGATTGTCAAAATCTTCTTTTAATGTCCACGAGCTATCTATGGTTACGATAGCTATCGCTTTATTTGAAAGCATTTGGAACCCGATGGCCATCATGTCCAACTCATCTTTCTGGCTATCAGAATATACCTGACCGTAATCGTTCGTCCATCCTGCGGACATTACACGAAATTCAGTACTTAACTCAGGCTTTTCCGGAAGCCTGAGACGTTCCGGGCTTTCGATATACTCGCCTGCATCCCAAAAAGAAGTGCTCCCACCCGATGCAATTAATATTTTGGCTTCTAAAAGTTCGGCTTTACTTATCTTGGGGAGGGCTATTTCTGCCTTTGGTTTCTCATCACCGGGCTTTTGCGCGCACGCAATGAGCAGGAAACCGGCAGCAAGCAACAGTGCATTTCGATATGCTAGAAACATATTTTTACTTCTTTTTCCATTACTTTTTCAAAATCTTCAATATGTCCTTCATCGTTCGTAATCAGCGGCAGGATGTATTCCTTTATGTCGTCCGCAGTGCATATCACAACAGCATTCCCTTCCCAATCGGCAATATTCCCTTCCCGATCCAGCGTAACTGTAATGCCCTCATCAACGGCCCGTTTAAGCCGCCTTATTTCTTCCCTGGCAGTCTCAAAATGGCTCAGGGTATCCATCGCGAGGTAGAATGATATTTTCTCTATCTCGTGTTTCGTCCATACAATTGGCTGCGGATTATAGTCATCGAACAGGTCCCTGACATTTTCAGGCAGGTTCACATAAATACCGTTCTTTTTAGCAATAGGCTTTAGTTTATAATACGACCGCTGGTTGGTTTCCCAAAAATAATCCGGCAGCAGGATAAGCTCTTTAAGGATGTCCTGCTGTGTCACCGACTTATCGTCATAACTGAAGCTATACCCATAAAAGCCATTTCCCTCCATTTCCCTAATGGCTAAAAGGGCCACAATATCGGTATAACAGCGCCGCCTTAGCAGGTGCAGCAGGTCGGCCGTGCTTACCTCTGCGATCATTTTATATGAAATTTCGCGGGTATGGGAATCGGTACCAAAAAGGTATTGGCTCAGTTCCTTTATCGAATGGTTGTCAATATCCGCTATGTTAACCTCTATCATGCCGCGGGGTTGTGTTAACTTTCCCCTTCATAGGACGACAGGAACTTCGCTACTTCGTCCGAATCGGCAATTTCCTCAAACTCACCCAACTTCTTTTCCAGATCATCAGCGTCCATCCATTCGGGGCTGAATTCATACTGCAGCACAAAGTAGTTGTCTACATACACCAACTCCGCTGCACCATCGTTAAACTCATTAAGCTTATCCATGGCATCTGATACTTCGTCGGCATCGGCCTCATAATCTTCGGCACCCAGATAGCGGTACAGCACAATGGCATCGTCCTTCCAGCCATATTGGAACGATATGCCGTCCTTTCTCCAGGCCCACCACCCCTCCTGGCTTTCCATGTCCAGTTTGGCAATGTCCTCATTATACTTCCTTTTAAATACCTCAGCAAGCGCATCACGGGCAATGTCTTTTTCAGCAGTAATCCCTTCGTAATAGGGGTTCGGAAGTTGTACCGATACCTTACGTTTGTGCTTTTTGTCGTCGGCATCGGTTATCTCAAGCTCAAAAAAGTAATCAAATTTTTCATATTCGCCGTGGCTGTAGCTGCCAAGTCCCTTTACCTGGTCCAGCAGGTTCGCCGAAAGGTCTACCACGATCTCGTGCCCTTTGGCCCTTGGGTTTACCTCAACCGACAATTTTTCTTCACGCCACTCATGCATCAGCTTAGCGGTAACGTCAAACTTTTTAAGGGGTAGGCCCGATAGTACTGTTACAACAAAATGTCCCGTCTCATCAAGGAAATCGAACATATCGCCTCCCGTATACTGAGGGCTAACGCTGATGGTAAAATCATCCTGCCACTGCGGCGCTTCATCGACCAATATCTCCGGCATTTCAAACTGTGGGTCGTCCCACTCCGGCCAGTCTTCGCGCTTTACTCCGGTCATCGGGTTCTTTACCTTTACCCTGTGCTTTGCCTCCAGCTGCCTTTCCGGGGTTTCGGCTGTTTTTATTTTTGTTTCGATATGAAAGGTAAGGTACTCATCGGCCGGGGTTTCGGCAAACGCCTGTTTCATAACCTGATAAAATCCCGACCCTATATTCACATCGCGGGTGTTCGATGGCGTTCCCGACCCCATTACGGTATGTTCCGCCGTATGGTTTTCTAACATTACACGGCTATTCATTTCTCCCAGCAGGCAGCCTGCCGCGGCCTCCATGAAAAGCATCGCATCATCAAACATCTCTTCGCTGTAAAAGCGTATCTCAAATGGTTTTCCGGTTGTCATAGTGCCGCAAATTAAAGCTTAAAGAAAAAGAACGCCACGGCAGCCCATTCTTTTTTTACTCCACTGGCACGGCCAATTGTGCTGTGGCTTGAGTTTTCTACGGTGCCGTCGCTTTTCACATAGCCTATGGTGCTGTGGCTGCTGTTCTCTACCGTACCGTCGCTCTTTACGTAGCCTACTGTCGAACGGCTCCTGTTCTCAATGGTGCCATCACTTTTGATGTAGCCTATCGTGCTGTGGCTTTTATCTTCGATGGTACCGTCGCTCTTAATGTAGCCTACGGTCGAGTGGCTGCTGTTCTCTATCGTGCCATCGCTTTTGATGTAGCCTGCCGTGCTGCGGCTGCTGTTCTCTATAGTTTGTGCCTGTACAAAGGCTGTTCCGCCAAGTACCGCGATAAGTGTCAATATTTTTTTCATTTTATATATGTTATTGGTTATTTTTTATGGGATGCCATTAATGTTAAAAGCGCTTTTAAGGTTAAAATGTATTGCGGCAAAAGGCTCCAGTGGCTTCGTTTTTTAAACCTTTAGATCAGCACCATATTTATCACTGAAACTCAGCATAGTGTGCGGTTCGGCATTGCTGCCGTTAAATCCTTTCTCATTGATCATTCTATACATCTTCCCTATGTCGCCAACGGTCTCGCCTTTTGTAATGCTCAATACAGGGTTATTCTTAAAATTGGTTTTTGCAATAGACTTAAGCAGGAACGGCTGGCCTTTGACCAGGGCTTTATGATCCTTAAATGTCAATCGCATGAAGGGGCTTTCCGCAGGCCCAAGCAGCTCGGCCTTTTGTATGTTGCTCCAGGGCACAAAGGCATTGCGCAGCATTTGCTGGTTAATAAATATGCCGTCGTTGGTCACACCGAAAGAGGGATTTTTAAGGTCCGTCTTAAAACGGAGGTACACGTAAAAAAGGGCAAATGCGATGGCGAAAAAGCCTCCCCACGCATATACGGTTGCCGGCCATCCCACGTCGGTTATGTAACTTATATGTCTATATCTCCACGAGGTAACCATCGCCTTGTGGGTATATCCCCAAAACAACAGCCTCGAAATTACAGCCGGGATACCGCATATCAGCGAGATAACTATCATATTCCGAAGGCCTTTGTCAATATTTTTCCTGTTGTGCTTTGCCGATTCTATAAAGTTTAGGTTTTTCATCTGTGAGTATATTTACCTCCTTAAGAGTATAACTGTTAATTTTCGTTAAAGATAATAATTGATACAGCATTTTAAAGAGAAAATGAAAATTTGAAGGCGTTTGAAACAATTTCGTAACGATCGCGTGAAAGTCCGCAATTGGTACTACATGCTGCGTTCACGCAATGAACAGGTTATTTCACGCAAAGGCGCAAAGTTAGAATACCATAAAATCAAAGCAATTCCTGTGCGGCATGGGTCTCTCGCAACTGCGGGACAAGTTTAGTGGCTTTGCACCTTTGGGTGAAATTAAAAAATGCAGCCGCTTGCAGATGCTTATCCCAACACTTACCTTTGCACAACTTCAAATGGCAAAGCAAAAACACCCCATATACAACCTGCAGTTCGGTCTGGTATGCATGAGTTCACTGTTGTTCTCGGCAAGCTTCAACATGCTCATACCCGAACTTCCCGCCTACCTCAGCAGCCTTGGAGGTGCCGAATATAAAGGGCTCATCGTGGCGCTGTTCACGCTCACCGCAGGCATATCCCGGCCCTTCAGCGGTCGCCTTACGGATACCGTGGGCCGCGTGCCCGTTATGGCATTCGGGTCCATCGTATGCTTTGTGTGCGGGTTCCTTTACCCTGTTTTGGGAAGTGTGGCAGGCTTCCTGTTCTTAAGGCTCATTCACGGATTTTCCACGGGCTTTAAGCCAACCGCCACAGCTGCATATGTTGCCGATATCGCACCACCCGAACGCTGGGGAGAGGCCATGGGCATCCACGGGCTATGCTTTAGTACCGGACTCGCCATTGGCCCGGCCATAGGGAGTTACATCGGTATGCATTATTCGCTCGATATCCTGTTCTATTGCTCGTCTGCCTTTGCGCTGTTGTCGATACTCATCCTTATGAACATGAAGGAAACGCTCCCGTCAAAGCAAAAGTTCCGCCCTTCGCTCCTCAGGATATCAAGGCATGACATCATAGCTATCGAAGCGCTGCCCGCAGGCATTGTCACTTTTATGTCCTATGCCGGCTACGGCGCCATACTGACGCTGATACCCGACTGGACAGCGCACCTGGGAATTGCCAACAAAGGGATGTTCTTCATGGTATTTACGCTCGCTTCGCTGCTCATCCGGTTCATCGCGGGCAAGGCATCAGACAGGCATGGCCGCACACGCGTTATTATCATTGGGCTGGGCATACTGCTGGTCTCGCTGATAGTGATCGGTTATGCTGCCACCCCGGCCGGCCTAATGGTTGGCGCGGGTATCTATGGTGTGGCATCGGGCATACTTTCCCCTGCTATCAACGCCTGGACCATAGACATGAGCCATCCCGACCACCGCGGCAAAGCCGTAGCAACAATGTATATCGCACTTGAGGCCGGTATCGGTTTAGGCGCGCTCTTCGCGGGTTGGTACTATGCCGACGTTATTGCCCGCGTACCCGCAGTAATGTATTCCTGTGCCGCAATAGTTGCACTCTGCCTGGTCTACATGCTGGTAAAGTTCAGGAAAGCCTGAGAAGGATCCATCTTACGATCTGTACAGAAAGTATAACGGTTATTCTCTGTCAACCAGAAATTTATACATTTAAGATAATTTTCACTTTTCCTTATAAATATTCTGTAATTTTATTACAATATTTATAATGTGTTCCTAGTTATAGCGTCAAATACGGGACACATAATTAATCCGTTAACCGAAAACCGAAAACCAACCATGAAGATCCTGAAACTGGTGCTGTACTTTACAGTCATCACACTGCTCCTGCATTCCTGTTCCAAACCGGGAAAAGATTTCGACTCCGATTTCACCCTCTACAGGGAGTACATTTCCAGCTTTTCATCGGGCATCATTTCAACCAAGGCCGACATACAGGTAGGGCTTGCTTCCGCTAAAAAAGGCTGGCAGGTTGGGCAGGAGGTCGACGGCGATTATTTTTCGATATCCCCAAAGGTTGACGGAAAGGTGTTTTTCCTTGAAGGCAATATCCTTGCGTTCCGCCCAACTAAAAGGCTGGAGCAGGACACTGAATATTATGTGACGCTGCACCTCTCCAAGTTCATGAACGTGCCCGAAAACCTGGCCGATCTCAACTTTCGCGTAAAGACCCAAAAGCAGGATTTTTTGGTAGTTACTCGCGACCTGCAATCCTACAACCGCGACTGGCAGTTCCTTAACGCCAGCCTGAAAACCAGTGATCATCTGGACACAGCTATTGCCAAAAAACTCGTGACCGCCGAACAGGAAGGTAAAAAGCTACCCATCCGTTTCGAGGGCAACGCGGCCGGCGGCAGCGAATTTGGCTTTGTCATCGACAGCATACAGCGCAAGGCACACGACAGCAAGGTAAAGATCTTTTGGAACGGCAGGCCTTTCGACATAGAAACAGAGGGTTCTGATGAGTTTGAAATTCCCGGCAAGGACAATTTCAAGGTATTGAATCTCCAGGCCTCCGAAGGGGATAACCAAACACTGCTCATCAACTTTTCCGATCCCCTGCGCCGCGACCAGGACTTTTCAGGGCTTGTAGCAGTGCAACAATATTTGCAGCAAGGCGAGGAAAATAATACCGGCATTGCCGTAGTCAGCGATGTAAATAACCTTAAATATGCAGTAGACGGCAACCTGCTTAAAGTGTTCTTCCCCGAACCGCTTAACGGTACTTACGCTATCGAGATATTCCAGGGCATTGAAAGCGAAGATGGCTTCAAGACCAAGGCTACCCACAAGGAAAATGTGGTTTTCGAACAACTAAAGCCTGAGGTCAAATTCCTGAAGAGCGGTACAATATTGCCGGCGTCAAGCAACCTGAAGATCAACTTCCAGGCTGTCAACCTCAGTGCGGTTGATGTTAAGGTATACCGCATATTCGAGAATAACGTAATGCAGTTCCTGCAGGAAAATGAAATGGAGAGTGGCTATGGCCTCCGCAATGTGGCACTGCCGGTGGCAAAAACAAAGCTACTGCTTAATACCAATAAAACGCTCAATTATGGCAAATGGAACTCCTTTGCGCTCGACCTTTCCAAAATAATAAAACCCGAGCCAGGAGCTATCTACCATATTGAGATGTCCATGCGCAGATCGTACTCGCTATACAAATGCGATGAAAGCAGTTCAGCCCAAGGAGCCGAAGGACCGGAAGAAGATGAGGAGGACGAGGAAGACCTATCTATATATGACGACGGTGACAACGATTATTACGACTATGATTATGACTGGCAGGAGCGTGAAAACCCGTGCAGCAGTTCCTATTATTATGACAGGAAGATCGAGACGAACGTACTGGCGAGTGACCTGGGCGTTATCGCTAAAAAGGGTAAGAATGACAGCTTCTTCTTTGCCGTGGCAAGCATTACAACCACCCAGCCGGAAGCAGGAGCAAGCGTAGAACTGTTCAACTACCAAAGGCAAAAGCTGGCTTCGGGTATGACCAACAGCGAGGGTACGCTACTGCTGAATTCAGATAAAAAGCCGTTTTTCGCCATCATAAAAAAAGGCACTAATACCACTTACGTGAAAATGGCCGATGGTAATTCACTTTCACTGAGCAACTACAATGTTGATGGCACCGAACTGCAAAAAGGTTTGAAGGGCTATATCTATGGTGAAAGGGGCGTATGGCGTCCGGGCGATACATTGTATATCGGCTTCATATTAAATGACAAGGAAGCCAAACTGCCACCATCGCACCCGATCAAGCTAAAGCTGAGCGACCCCAACGGTAAGATGATGTACCAGGCGATGCAGACCTACGACAGGAAAAACCACTTTAAGTTCGTAGTACCTACACAGCAGGCTGCGCCAACGGGCAACTGGGAAGCAGTGGTATCTGTAGGTGGGGCGCGTTTTTACAAGTCAATAAAGATAGAGACGATAAAGCCCAACAGGCTGAAAATTAAGAACAGCCTGGAGGGCAGGACCATACTGGCATCTTCCCAAAATACAGGCACGGTACAGGTAGCATGGCTGCACGGCGCTGTGGCCAGAGACCTGAAACTGGAAATGCAGGCCAAATTCCTGAAACAGAAAACCGAATTCAAGGGCTATTTCAACTATGTGTTCGATGACCCTACCCAGAGCTTCAGTTCGGAGGAAGTGAACATTTATTCCGGCAGAACGGATGAGGGCGGCAACGCCACGATAACGCTGCAACCGCGCCTGGAGTCCCGTGCGCCGGGCATGCTGAAGGCAGCGATCATAACCAAGGCCTATGAAAAGGGTGGCGATGTGAGTACCGATGTGGTGAACGCAAGCTATTCGCCTTATGAAACATACGTAGGCCTCAAGAAGCCGCAGGGCAACAAATACGGCATGCTGGAAACCGGCAAAGCCAACAGGTTTGACGTTGCTACAGTGAACGATAAAGGCCAGGCAAAAAGCGGGCGCAGGCTCGAAATAAAAATATATAAAGTAGACTGGCGCTGGTGGTGGGACGCGTCTAACGATAATGTATCCAACTACAGTTCGGCAACCTCCAACACTCCGGTTTTCGCAAGGCAGATCATTACCGATGGATCGGGGAAAGGCAATTTTACCTTTACTGCCGAAGAAGAAGAATGGGGCCGTTACCTGGTGCGTGTTACCGACCTGGAAGGCGGGCACTCTACAGGGGAAACAGTGCTGATAGATTATCCATCGTGGTCAGGGCGTTCGCGCAATGTGAGTGGCGAGGCGGCTTCTATGCTGATGTTCGCCACCGATAAGGAGAAATACGCAGTGGGCGAAAAGGCCGTGATCTCATTCCCTTCGAGCGAGGGCGGCAGGGCGTTAGTGTCGTTGGAAAATGGCTCGAAAGTAGTGAAGACCTATTGGGTTCCTACCAAAGCGGGCGAAACGCAATTGACCATACCGGTGACCCCGGAATTGGCTCCCAATGTATACATACACATCACTCTACTGCAGCCGCACGCGACCACACTGAACGACTCACCCATACGCCTGTATGGCATCGTGCCGATAGAAGTCGTAGATAAGAACACCATACTGCAGCCACAGATAACCATGCCTGCCGTACTGAAACCGGAGCAGAGGACCACAATAAAAGTCGGGGAGAAGAACGGCAAGGCCATGACCTATACTATTGCCATTGTGGATGACGGACTGCTTGACCTCACGCGTTTTAAAACCCCGAATGCATGGGACAGCTTTTATGCTAAAGAGGCGCTCGGCGTGAAAACATGGGACATTTATGACGATGTGATCGGCGCGTATGGCGGACAGGTCAACCAAATATTCAGCATAGGTGGTGATGCCGACATGGGAGGCGGGAAAGCCAAGAAGGCCAACCGTTTTAAGCCGGTAGTGATCTACCTGGGGCCCTATACCATTGGCGCAGGCCAGACAAGGGTTCATGACATCAAGCTCCCTAACTATGTTGGCTCGGTACGTACCATGGTGGTTGCCGCCAACGCCGACCTGGACGCCTATGGCATGGCCGAAAAGACCACGCCGGTCCGCAGCCCGTTGATGCTGCTGGCATCGCTTCCGCGGAAGGTGACGCCGAAAGAAAAAGTGACGCTTCCGGTAACGGTATTCGCCATGGAAAACAACGTGAAGAACGTAACATTACAGGTAAGAACGAACAACGGCTTCAGGGTGATCGGCAAGTCGACACAAAGCGTAAGCTTTACAAGGCCGGATGAAAAGGTGGCCTATTTTGACCTTGAAGTGGCAGACATCACCGGAATTGGAAAGGTGACCGTTACCGCTACTTCGGGCAAGGAAAAGGCCAGTTATGATGTGGAGCTTGATATCATGAACCCGAACCCCGTTACGACTACATATAAGGAGATCGTACTCGAGCCGGGCCAGTCGGGCAAGATAGATTGGGCATCGTTTGGCGTGGCCGGCAGCAACAAGGCAAGGCTGGAAGTATCGTCATTCCCATCCATCGACTTTAACCGCAGGCTGGACTACCTCATACAATACCCGCACGGCTGTGTGGAACAAACCACATCGGGCGCTTTCCCGCAATTGTATCTTACCGACATTGTCGACATTGACCTTGCGCGTAAGAACAAGATACAGAAGAATATAACCGCGGCAATCCAAAAACTTTCGCAGTTCCAGGTGGCAGACGGCGGATTTGCCTACTGGCCGGGCCAGGCCAATCCTGACGATTGGGGCTCAAGCTACGCTGGTCACTTTATCATTGAAGCCGAGAAAAAGGGCTACGCACTGCCCATGAACATGAAGAAGCAATGGCTGCAATACCAGCAGAAAAATGCAAGGCAGTGGCGCTATGCCCAAGGCTACCACAACGATTTTGCCCAGGCCTACCGACTGTATACACTGGCATTGGCAGGCTCACCGGACCTATCGTCTATGAACAGGCTGAGGGAAACCCCGGGCATCTCGAACGAATCAAAACTGAGGCTGGCCGCGGCCTATGCGCTGGCAGGGCAGAAGAACACAGGACAGTCACTGCTTAACCAAAGTGTGCTTGAGGATGACAGCGAATACACTTACTACTATTATGGCTCGCCGGAACGCAACCGTGCGATGGCACTGGAAACGCTCCTTATTTTGGGGCAAAAGGAAAAGGCATTCGCAATGGCGACGAAACTGGCTAAAGAGATGTCGTCCAACAAATGGATGAGCACGCAAACCACAGCCTACTGCCTTTATGCGATGTCAAAATTCGCGCAGGCGAACGGGCCGAAAGGCATTGACATCAGCTATACGAACAAAGGCAAAACGCAGGCAGTGAAAACCAACAAAACCTTTGCCGACAGGGCTTTGGAGCTGAGTTCGAACAATAGTGTGATCATCAAGAACAACAAGCAGGGAACGCTTTACGTAAAAGTAGTTTACAGCGGCATATTGCCTGTAGGGCAGGAACAAACCGAAGAGCGTGGCCTTAACACCAGCATTGTGTTTAAGGACAGGGGCGGCAAGGTGATCAACCCTTCGTCACTGGCACAGGGGACCGAGTTCATCGCCGAAGTGACCATCAGCAATACCAAGGGCGAGAGTGTTGACAATGTGGCGCTTACGCAAATCATCCCTTCCGGATGGGAAATTGTGAACACCAGATTTACCGACTTCGGCAGCTTCGCGGAGAACAAGGTAGACTATACCGATATCCGTGATGACAGGACGAACTTCTACTTCTCGCTGAAGCATAACGAGACCAAAACGTTCAGGATATTGCTCAATGCGTCCTACCCGGGCAGCTATTACCTGCCGGGCGTGCAGTGCGAAGCGATGTATGACAACTCCTTCCTCGCAAGGACAAAGGGGCAGTGGGTACAGGTGGTGAAGTAAGATATTGTATTGTAGACACACCCCTAACCCTCTCAAGAGGGGAACACTCCAACGTGCTTACTCAAACCTTATGAGTACGCTTAATAAGCATGCGTGAAGCTAACCCCCTCTTGAGAGGGTTAGGGGTGTGTTATCTAATTAATGCAGACAACCAATGAATAAAATTTTTGGCAACAGCCAAAAGAAAAGGATATACCGCCATTTCAAAAACCACAGGATAAAATGGGGAGCAACCCTTGTATTCCTCATCGCCTTCTATTTCTGCCTGCCGCGAAAGCTGTTCGAGAACCCCTACTCTACGGTGATAGAAAGCGCGCAGGGCGACCTGCTGGCAGCACGCATCGCACAGGATGGGCAGTGGCGCTTCCCGGCGCAGGACAGCGTGCCGCAGAAGTTTAAGGAGTGCATTGTGCATTTTGAGGACCAGCATTTTTACTACCATCCCGGCTTCAACCCCATAGCCATAGTAAAGGCCATGAAGCAAAATTATGATGCCGGAAAAGTAGTACGTGGCGGCAGTACGCTTACCCAGCAGGTCATACGCCTTTCGCGCGAAGGCAAAGAACGCAGCTATCTCGAGAAGGTGGTTGAACTGATACTCGCAGCACGGCTCGAAACCCGCCATAGCAAAGATGAGATACTCGGCCTGTATGCTGCACACGCTCCCTTTGGAGGTAATGTCGTGGGGCTGGAAATGGCAGCATGGCGGTACTTTGGCGTGCAGCCGCACCAGCTGTCGTGGGCAGAGAGCGCCACCCTGGCCGTGTTGCCCAATGCTCCAGGCCTCATTTACCCCGGCCGCAACAAGCAGGAACTTCGCGAAAAGCGGGACAGGCTGCTAAAAAAACTGTATGAGGAGAAAGTTATCGATAAGCAAACGTTCGAGCTTTCCTTGCAGGAAGACCTGCCCGGCAAACCATTCGACCTGCCGCAAACAGCACCGCATTTACTGCAAAACATAGGAAAAAAGAAGGATGGGCAAAGGATCAAAACCACCGTGAATTCTAACCTGCAAAACCGTGTGAACCAGATTGCCGCGCGCTATTACCAAGAGTACCGCCAAACCGAAGTGTACAACCTTGCCATCATGGTTGTGGATGTTGAAACCCGCAACATCATTGCCTATGTGGGCAACTCCCCCACTGACCGGAACCATCAGAAGGATGTTGATATTATCCCTGCTCCCCGTAGTACAGGAAGTGTACTAAAGCCCCTGTTGTTCGCCTCGATGCTGGATGCGGGAGAGCTATTGCCCAACACGCTGGTGGCCGACATCCCTACCCAGATCGCAGGCTACAGCCCAAAAAACCACGAGCTGACCTACGATGGTGCCGTGCCCGCGCAAAAGGCATTGTCGCGCTCGCTGAACATCCCGTCGGTGCTGATGCTGAAGGAGTTTGGCGTACACCGCTTTTATGAACAGCTTCAGCATTTTAAGCTGAGGGATATCAACAAAAGCCCGAACCATTATGGGCTTTCGCTAATTCTTGGCGGGGCGGAATCGAACCTGTGGGACCTGTGCCGGACGTATGCGGGCATGAGTTCTACACTCAATTACTTCAACTCGCACCAAGCGAAATACAGGACTAAGGAGTTTGCCGAACTGAACTGGGACAGCAACGTGACACGTGATCTCGGGAAAGAAGTGTACAACAAACCCGAACTCGGTGCAGGCGCTATTTGGCTCACCTACAATGCCATGAAGGAAGTGAATCGTCCTCAGGCCGATGAGGCCTGGCGCTTTTACGACTCGTCGCTGGAGATAGCATGGAAAACGGGGACCAGCTTTGGCAGCCGCGATGCCTGGGCCATTGGGACCAACTCCAAATATGTTGTGGGTGTATGGGTAGGCAATGCTTCGGGTGAGGGAAGGCCGTCGCTTACCGGGGTTGGCAGTGCTGCGCCCATACTATTTGATGTATTCAATTTACTGCCAAAACAGAAATGGTTCGCAACTCCTTACAATGACCTGGAAGAAGCCGACGTATGCAGCATGAGCGGCCATCTGGCAGGCGAACATTGCCCTGTCGTAAAGCAATGGATCCCGCTGAATGGTAAGAAGACCACTGCCTGCACCAACCACAAGATCGTACATCTGGACCAGGCAGGCTACCAGGTGAACAGCAGCTGCGAAAGCGTGGATACTATGCTAACCAAAACCTGGTTCGTATTGCCACCGGTACAGGAATGGTACTACCGGAAAATACACATGGATTATGTTTCCCTGCCGCCTTTCCGAAGTGATTGCGAGGGGTCGGGCGGGACCTACATGGATTTTATCTACCCGAAAGAAAACGGGAAGATCTATCTGACCAAAGATTTTACTGGTGTTGTACAGCCGGTCATTTTAAAGGCTGCACACACCTCGGCGGATGCCCGTTTGTTCTGGTACCTTGGAGATAAATATCTGGGCGAGACCCATACTTTCCACGAAATGCCGGTGAATGCCGGGACCGGTAACTACATTATAACCGTTATTGATGAGAATGGGAATGAAATACGCAGGAGCGTGACGATAGAGTCACCATAAACAGAATATTATAGTGTTCTTTATTTTCTTCGCTGGTTAAAAAAGTCCTTGACCAGGTTGCTGCATTCCTCTTCCATAATACCACTAGCCACAATGGTTTTCGGGTGAAGCTTCCCTCCCATCGCACGGTAGCCGCGCTGGTCATCGGCAGCACCAAAAACTACTTTGGATATCTGGCTCCAGTACAATGCCCCCGCGCACATCTGGCAGGGCTCAAGGGTTACATATAATGTGCAGCCTGTAAGGTATTTTCCGCCGAGGAAATTAGCCGCCGAAGTTATGCCCTGCATCTCGGCATGGGCGGTTACGTCGTTAAGCATTTCGGTAAGGTTGTGCGTACGGGCAATGATCTTGTTGTCGACTACAATGATGGCGCCTACAGGTATTTCACCTTTATCAAAAGCGGCTTGTGCCTCCTGATAGGCTTTTTTCATGAAATACTCGTCGGTAAAGATGTTCTCCATTTCGCAAAAATACGATTATCGCTGAAATTTATAAGGAAACATATCATTTATCAGAATTACAGCGTTATACCTGTAAACCTACCATTATGAAACATTACCTGATCGCTTTTACATTTATTTTCGGAATGATCTTCTTAAGCTGTGATGATACCGACGGATCTTTCCTGAATGAAACAAATGCCGCTGACAGCCTTGGGACCGGCATTGACTCAATTACCACAATTGATACTGTTTCCGTCCCTACAGATACGTTTTGGATACCCAGTGACAGTATTTATTTCCCTGTTGATCCCACTCCCGGCGATACCATCGTGATAGATTCCCTATCATTGAAACCATGAACAACCGCATTTCCATCCCGAAGCCCTGCGACGAAGACTGGAACGCCATGACACCTAATGAGCAGGGGCGTTTCTGTGGGCAATGCTCCAAAACCGTAACCGACTTTACCGGTATGGGCGCATTGGAAATACAAGATTACCTGTTGGAAAACAACGGAACAAAAGTGTGCGGACGCTTTAAGTCCACCCAACTGGACACAATAAACATTACCATACCCGAAAGTGTGCTTTATACACAGACAAAATTCAGGAATGTCTTCCTGCTGGCATTATTGGTAACCATGGGGACAATGCTGTTTAGCTGTAAAGATAAGAGCCAGACTATTGGGGAGATCGCCATCGTAAAAGATCCTACTGTAATTGACAGTATAAACAATAACCGGCATGCTATGCATACCTTAGGAATGACTGTAATTGATGACAGCCTTCCCCCTCCAGCACAATCCAGATCGTGCGGCCCTGTGAAGCAAAAATTAAAAATGGGCAAGTATGCCGGTAACGAAATCCATCTGACCGGTGCGGTGATCGTTAATCCTACACCTCCCGAACTATCAGACATAATTTTAGGTGAACCTGCGGTGCCGGTAGCAAATCCCGTTTCCGGAAAAGATCCCGACAGTATTAAATAGATATTTCTCCTATCATCGAAAGAGAGATCCGCTTTACGTAAGAATATCGTAAATTTGCCAATACATGGCAGGCGAACTACTCCCACATATCCAATATCCCTCCGACCTGAGGAAACTCAGTCCGAAACAGCTGCCTCAGGTGGCAAAAGAGTTGCGGGAATTCATCATCGACATCGTCTCAGTAAAAGAAGGCCACCTTGGCGCCAGCCTTGGCGTGACCGAGCTGACCATTGCCCTGCATTATGTGTTCAACACTCCCCACGATCTACTGGTTTGGGATGTGGGCCACCAAGCGTACGGGCATAAGATACTTACGGGCCGTAAGGACAACTTCCACACCAACCGACAGCTGGAAGGCATTAGCGGTTTCCCCAAACGCAGCGAAAGCGAATATGATACTTTTGGCACCGGCCACAGCAGCACTTCCATTTCGGCAGCGCTGGGCATGGCAATAGCTTCACGGTTGAAGGGCGACCCTGATAAAATGCACATTGCCGTGATAGGGGATGCCAGCATAGCATCGGGCATGGCATTCGAGGGGCTGAACCATGCAGGCGTGACCGATTCAAATTTACTAGTAATACTGAACGACAATGCCATAGGCATCGACCCGAGCGTGGGTGCGCTGAAGAGCTACCTGACCAACGTAAAGCAAGGCCGGAACCCGCGCGACAACAACATGATAAAGTCGCTTAATTTCGATTATTCCGGGCCTATAGACGGGCACGACCTGCCAACTCTAATTAAAGAACTGCAACGCCAAAAAGGCCTGAAGGGGCCGCGCTTCCTGCACATTATAACCACCAAGGGCAAAGGGCTGAAACAGGCCGAAGAAGACCAGGTAAAATACCATGCCCCCGGCAAATTCGACAAGCTTACAGGCGAGATCTTGGCTATAGCCGATGAAGGCCTGCCGCCAAAATACCAGGATGTGTTTGGGTTGACGCTTGTAGAACTTGCCGAACAGAATGAAAAGATAATAGGCATTACGCCTGCAATGCCATCGGGCAGCTCGATGAAGTTCATGATGGAGATCTTTCCCGAAAGGGCGATAGACGTTGGCATTGCCGAGCAGCATGCCGTAACCCTTGCCGCCGGAATGTCCACACAGGGCATGATCGTCTATTGCAATATATACTCCACGTTCCTGCAACGCGCTTACGACCAGCTTATACACGATGTGGCGCTGCAAGACCTGCCTGTCATTTTTTGCCTGGACCGTGCAGGGCTTGTAGGCGAAGACGGTGCGACCCACCATGGCGTTTTTGACCTGGCGTACCTCAACTGCATTCCCAACCTCATCATTTACGCGCCTTTAAATGAAGTAGCTTTACGCAACATCCTGTATACGGCACAGCTTGGTTTAGCCCATCCCATTGCGATACGCTATCCCAGGGGAAGAGGTGAAACAACCGATTGGCAGAAGCCTTTTGAGAAAATTGAGATCGGGAAAGCACATCAACTTAAAGAAGGTTCTAAAGTTGCCATCCTCTCTACCGGGACCATTGGCAACAATGTTATAAAAGCATTGTCACAAATAAAAAATAACGGGCTATTCTCGCATTATGACTTCGGGTTCGTAAAACCGCTGGACGAAGCCATGCTGCATGTCATTTTCGGCAACTACGAAACGATAATTACTGTGGAAGACGGGGTTATAACAGGGGGCTTTGGCAGCAGCATTGCGGCATTTGCAGCAACGCACCATTATACTGCAGAGATAAAGATGCTTGGCGTGCCGGACGAATTCATTGAGCACGGTACCATAACGCAATTGCAACAATATTGTGATATTGACGTTAAATCCTTACAGGATATTTTTTCAGGTTACTGAAATTCACGATTTTTGCACCGCATTTCCACTAAAGATCTCATTAATGAAGACTAAAGCCTGCTTTATAGCATTATTGTTCATTGCCTTCACCCAACTTTCCCGCGCACAGGTGCTTATTACCACGACCCTGCCCGATTCTATAACTTATTGGGAGCGCAGCAATGCCCTTGGCTTAGATGTCAATCAAATATCGTTCGTCAACTGGAGCGTGGGTGGTAACAACTCAGTGGCAATACTCGGAAAAGCGAATTTTGTTCGCAAGTACACCCGCAAATACATGAACTGGCACAACGAACTTATCCTGAAATACGGCCTTAACAGCCAGGAAGGACAGGAAACACGCAAGACCGATGACCAGATCCAGCTCAACTCGACCTTTGGTTACAGAAGGGATACGGTTTCGAATTGGTACTACAGTGCCAAGTTCAACTTCCAGACGCAGTTTGCCAACGGTTACCAGTACCCCAACACCACCGACGAAATTTCGGGCCCTTTCTCCCCTGCCTACATATTCCTTGGGGTTGGTAGTGAGTACATCCGTAAAGACCTTGGGCTGAATGCTTATTTTTCGCCACTAACCAATAAAACAACTCTTGTACTTAACCAGACTTTGGCTGATAAAGGTGCCTTTGGGGTGGATGGTGCCAAAAAAGATGCTGATGGGAACATCATTGAGCATGGTAAAAACTCACGTACCGAAGTCGGAATACTGCTTACCAATAATATCAAGCGCCAGATCTTCAAGAATATAATGCTCGACCACAGGCTGACGCTTTATACGGATTACCTGAACAACTTTGGCAATATAGATGTGAACTGGCAGCTGCAGCTCGATATGACCGTAAACGAATATGTAAAGGCCAACATAGGTACGCACATTATTTACGACGACGACGTAAAAGCCACAGAGGAAGTAGCCGGCACCGTAGTGCAGGTTGGCCCAAAGATCCAGCTGAAACAACTATTGGGTGTAGGGCTGAGCTATACTTTCTAAGATTTTAGATGTTGGATCTTTAGATGCCTGACTACTACCTTCTGTCCAATAATGTAAAGATCCGACATCTAAAGACCTATTTCGCTCCCGTAATCGTATTGTACAGCAGTACTGCCTTACCATCGGTCAGTGTCGAAACAAAGTGGCATATGTGCAGCAGGCGGTCGTACAGGCTCATTTTTTCGGTGACGAATTTTTCCGGAAGGAGCTTCAGCACCAGGTTGTCGTAATTGCCTCCATTCCCATCAAACTTATTGTTGTAGGCCGTGCAGAAGGTATCCAAAAGGGTAGCGATAATACGGTAGCCTATCACTTCCTTCTCTACCACTTCCCTGCTTTGATAAATGTTCTTTATACTGAGGTTGATTATATCATTCATCTGCGCGGTATACTTGCCCTGGTCGGTGAGCGCATGGGGGTATTTGCCGGCAAGTATGGCCTCCTCATTTTCCAAAAATACTTCTACAGCATCATTTATAAGGCTGCCAATGGCTAAAGCGCGCAGGTAGCCCAGACGGTCTTCCTTTGTTGTAAGGGTATTATATTTGGCGGTATCTATGGTGCCTTTCACCAGTTTGATGAGGTATTCCAATGCGAATTCCTCCTGTATAACGCCAAGGTTGATACCGTCCTCAAAGTCGATGATGGTATAGCAAATGTCGTCGGCTGCTTCTACCAGGTAGGCCAGCGGATGGCGCTCATAACCGATGTCATCGCCTGTTTTGTTCGGGATCATCCCCAGTTCTTTTGCCACATCCTGAACGAATTCCTTATCACACTGGAAGAAGCCGTATTTTTTGTCGGAGATATTGCTTGTGGGTTTCTTGGGCAGCGATTCTTTTGGATACTTCATGAAAGCGCCTAAAGTTGCATAGGTAAGCCTCAGACCTCCATCTACACCCGGTCGCGATGCGGTAAGCAGGTTAAAGCCGTTAGCATTGCCTTCAAAGTCGATGAGGTCCTGCCATTGCTTGTCGGTTAGCTGTTCCCTGTATTGCTGCCCCCTGCCGGTCTTGAAATACTCGCCGATGGCTTTTTCTCCCGAATGCCCGAAGGGCGGGTTGCCAATATCATGAGACAAAGCCGCGGCAGCCACGATGGCGCCAAAGTCGTTCATGTGGTAACCATGCTCTTCCCTGAGGTACGGATGTTTTTCGATTATCTTTTTGCCCACAAGCCTTCCCAGCGAGCGCCCTACTACCGATACCTCAAGGCTATGGGTTAGACGGGTATGCACAAAGTCGGTCTTGGATAGCGGTATCACCTGCGTTTTGTCCTGCAGGCTACGGAAGGCCGAGGAGAATATGATACGATCATAATCCACCTCAAACCCAAGGCGGGTATCGTCCTGTTCTTTACGCAAACGCTTGCTTGTATCGCCCTGTCTTTTGAGTGACAGGAGCTGTTCCCATTGCATCATTTAGATGTGAGTATTGAGGTTTTAGTAGTGAGATCTTAGTATTGAGAAGGAGTGGCCCCCATATCTCAATACTCATTACTAAAATCTATTTTAAAAATTTCTTCTTATCCGCCAGCGAAAATACCTTCGACTTCATTGGGTACTGCCCATAGCTTTTATCGCTCGGGTTCTCTATTACCGATTTTATGGTGATCTTGTCGCCTAACTGGAATTTGGTTTGCACCTGGCGGTAATCCAGCATGTATTCGCCGCAAAAGTAATTGCCTGCCTCGTCTTTTTCTATGATGCCGGTATAAATGGCTTTATCTTCTTTTGACATATTATTGTATTTGTGTTGACCCTATTTCGTCAAACGATCTTTTAATTTGCAATGCGGCTTTATATTTTTTAGCATCTACAACATACGTATCCGATGCCGTATCGTGCCATCCCCTTGGAACCTTTCGTATAAATGACAAAGCTTCAATAGATAATATCCTGCAAAGCGCCCTAACAAGTATGGCTTTAGTGGTAGGCTTTGAACCATCTTCCATTACTACGATAGTTCCGGTAATAAGCTTTCCGAGGCTTCTCTGTGTAAGCAATTCCGTAACGAACAGGTAAACCACCATTACCAGGGTCGTTATGATCCTGTCCGTGTTCGTATCCATTTGCTCAAACCAAATAAGAATGGCATCACTACCCAATAGTGACGCTAAAACACCTACAACTCCTATGAAGAGAAAGATCAAGATGACAGCAGCGACATCTATTAGTAAGTTCAGCAGCCTTTTGTACCAAGGCACCAGCATAGTGCTGTCTATCTTTACAGTAGTGTTATATTCCATAATTGTTGTAAAAATAAAAAAGAAGGAGCAAACTAAGCTGCTCCTTCATGGGTTATTTGTGTTTGTTAATTACGATCCGCACATTTCGCAGTCTTCCGGGTCGGCATTGCGGGAGCGTTCCAGCATTGCCTGGAACTCAGTAACAGCCATTGGCGCTTCAGCCTCGACCGCTACACCTTCTGCCATAGCCAGTTCTTTTGGCGCAGGTTCGGCTTTCTTATCGTTATTAAGGGTAAATTTAATGGCGTCCACCGCGCTCTTCGTCCTAAGGTAGTACATGCCCGTTTTCAGGCCGCTCTGCCATGCATAGAAGTGCATCGAGGTAAGCTTGGCGAACGTAGCGCCTTCCATGAACAGGTTAAGCGACTGTGACTGGTCAATGAAATAACCCCTTTGGCGCGACATGTCGATAATATCCTTCATGCTCATTTCCCAAACTGTTTTGTACAGCTCTTTTATGTCAGCAGGGATACCATCGATACCCTGGATCGAGCCGTTCGCCCTCATCACTTCCTGTTTCAGGTTCTCATTCCACAAGCCAAGGCGTACCAGGTCTTCCAAAAGGTGCTTGTTCACTACGATGAATTCGCCCGAAAGTACCCTTCTTGTATATATGTTCGATGTATAAGGCTCAAATGCCTCATTGTTCCCAAGTATCTGCGATGTAGACGCGGTAGGCATCGGCGCCATCAAAAGCGAGTTGCGCACGCCGTGCTCCATAACTTCTTTACGAAGCGAAGCCCAGTCCCAGCGGCCGCTAAGGTCTTCATCCTTCAATCCCCAAAGGTTGTACTGGAATTCGCCCTGCGATATTGGCGAACCTTTAAAGCTTGAGTATGGTCCATCTACTTTTGCCTCTTCCATCGATGCGGTCAAGGCCGCAAAATACATAGTTTCGAATATCTCCTGGTTCAGTTTTTTAGCCTCATCGCTCGTGAACGGAAGGCGCATAAGGATAAAAGCATCCGCAAGCCCCTGCACACCCAACCCTACAGGGCGGTGGCGCATATTAGAATTCTCTGCTTCTATGACAGGATAGAAATTCCTGTCGATCACTTTATTCAGGTTGCGCGTTACACGTTTGGTAACATCATAAAGGAACTGGTGGTTAAATTGTCCGTTCTCCACGAACATTGGCAACGAAAGTGAGGCGAGGTTGCACACCGCTACCTCATCGGGAGCAGTATATTCCATGATCTCAGTACACAGGTTGGACGAACGGATAGTTCCTAGATTCTTCTGGTTCGACTTCCTGTTGGCCGCGTCCTTGTACAGCATGTATGGCGTTCCGGTTTCGATCTGCGATTCCAGTATCTTTTCCCAAAGCTCACGTGCCTTGATGGTCTTGCGGCCTTTTCCTGCAGCTTCATACGAATGGTACAGCGCTTCGAACTCATCACCGTATACGTCGTATAATCCCGGGCATTCGTTAGGACACATCAGTGTCCACTGCGCATCATCCTGCACACGCTTCATGAAAAGGTCCGAAGTCCACATGGCATAGAACAAGTCACGTGCGCGCATCTCTTCTTTACCGTGGTTCTTTTTCAGGTCAAGGAAGTCAAATATATCGGCATGCCATGTCTCGATATACACGGCAAAACTACCCTTACGCTTGCCGCCGCCCTGGTCTACATAACGCGCGGTATCGTTAAATACACGAAGCATCGGTACGATACCGTTCGAAGTACCGTTAGTGCCACGAATGTACGAGCCCGTAGCCCTCACATTGTGGATAGACAAACCGATCCCTCCGGCAGATTGCGAGATCATCGCCGTTTGCTTCAGCGTGTCGTAAATGCCCTCGATGCTGTCATCGCGCATGGTAAGCAGGAAGCATGAAGACATCTGCGCTTTTGGCGTACCGGAGTTGAAAAGCGTAGGCGTGGCGTGGGTGAAATATTTTTTAGACATCAGCTCATACGTTTCGATGGCCGATTGGATATCGTTCAGGTGGATACCTACAGATACGCGCATAAGCATGTGCTGCGGTCGCTCCACGATCTGTCCGTTTATTTTAAGCAGGTACGAGCGCTCGAGCGTCTTGAACCCGAAATAATCATAATTAAAATCCCTGTTGTAGATGATGGTAGAGTCAAGTATCTCGGCATTGGCCATAATGGCTTCGTACACTTCGTCCGAAAGCAGCGGCGATTCCTGGCCTGTCCTTGGGTTCACGTAGTGGTACATGTCGTGCATCGTTTCAGAGAACGACTTCTTGGTGTTCTTGTGCAGGTTAGACACCGCGATGCGGGCTGCCAGCTGTGCAAAATCAGGATGCGTTACCGTCATAGACGCAGCAGTTTCTGCCGCAAGGTTGTCCAGTTCAGAGGTGGTAACCCCATCATACAGCCCTTCAATAACACGCATTGCCACTTTGACCGGATCTACCAGCTCATTCAGTTCATAGCATAATTTCCTTATCCTGTCCGTGATCTTGTCGAACATCACCGGCTCTCTTTTTCCATCCCTTTTAACTACATACATATGGCAACATTTTAATAAGTTAGTAATTGGCGCGCCCTCACACGCCTATTGATCTTTTAGTAAGTCTTGTTAAAAATCAGCATCAAAGCTGATCTTCTGCGAATCGCCCTCTTTGTTGAGCACGCCCGCCTTTTGGTATTCAGACACCCTTTTCTCGAAAAAGTTGGTCTTGCCCTGAAGCGAGATCATGTCCATGAAATCGAATGGGTTGCCCGAGTTAAACTGCCTTTCACAGTTAAGCTCCACCAACAGCCTGTCGGTCACGAATTCAAGGTATTGTGTCATCAGCACCGCATTCATGCCTATAAGGCTTGACGGCAGCGACTCGGTGATAAATTCCCTTTCGATATCAAGCGCATCAAGCAATATTTCTTTTATCCTGTCTTTAGGCACCTTATTTATCAGGTGATGGTTATGCAGGTGCACCGCAAAGTCACAATGCACACCTTCATCCCTTGATATTAATTCATTGGAGAATGTAAGCCCCGGCATCAGGCCGCGTTTCTTCAGCCAGAAGATCGAGCAGAACGCCCCGGAAAAGAATATCCCCTCAACTGCCGCAAAAGCGATAAGCCTTTCCGCAAATGAGTCGGACCCGATCCACTTGATGGCCCAGTCGGCTTTTTTCTTAATAGCCGGGAATACGTCGAGGGCGTGGAACAGCTGGTCTTTCTCGTTCTCGTCCTTCACATACGTGTCAATAAGGAGCGAGTAGGTCTCGCTGTGGATGTTCTCCATCATGATCTGGAATCCGTAGAAGAATTTGGCCTCCGGGTATTGCACTTCATTAACGAAGTTCTCAGCCAAGTTCTCATTCACGATGCCGTCTGACGCCGCAAAAAACGCAAGGATGTGCTTAATGAAGTATTTCTCATCATCGTTCAGCTTGGTATTCCAGTCGTTCAGGTCCTGGTGCAGGTCTATCTCTTCTGCGGTCCAGAAGCTGGCCTCCATTTTTTTATACCACTCCCATATATCGTGGTGTTTTATAGGGAAAATCACAAACCTGTTTTTATTTTCCGTTAATATCGGCTCAAGTGCAGACATAATGCTTTGACTTTTATTGTTTTGATAAAGATGTTCGGTGTCTTACGAAGGAGATACAAAGATTGGCATTTGACTTAGATAATGAAAGCCAAACTTATTCACAATCGGGCATAGTTTTTAACATGTCTTAACGAACTGTTAAAGATTTATTAATTTGACAATATGCTGTTTATCAAATAATTACAAAGTACAAATATACGGATCTTTAACCTGAAACAGGCAGTAAAACAAGGGGTTTAACATGCTTTTTCAACGGCGCTTTTGAGCAGGGTCCCCGTTAAGCTCGTCAGCCACTTTTTCAAGTTCAGCGTACCAGTTTTTACCAAAGCGACGGATGAGCGCCTCCTTCACGAATTTATACACCGGCACTTCGAGCTCCTTCCCCAGCGCACAGGCAGGATCACATATATCCCAACGGTCGTAGTTTACGGCTGCAAATTCGGTAAAGTCCTTTACCCGGATGGGGTACAAATGGCAGGAAACAGGTTTTTTCCAGTCGACAATACCCTGATTGTACGCCTGCTCAATGCCGCAAAGGGCTGTTTGCCCATCGAAGATCACATAGGCGCAGTCCTTGTCATCTATAAGGGGTGTTTCGAGGGTACCATCAGTACCTACCACCCACGCGCCCTGTTTTTCGATAGCCTCAATGCCTTCCTTACGCAGGAATGGCTTTACTTTTGGATAGATAGCCTCCAGTATTTTGGTCTCCTCCTCATTCAGCGGCGCGCCGGCATCACCATCCACGCAGCATCCTCCTTTGCATGCCGAAAGGTTGCACACAAAGTCCTTTTGTAAAATATCCTCAGATACTATTGTTTTTCCAAGTTGAAACATGGGGCAAAGATAGATAAATTTAAACCACGAATGTTTTGTTTTTTACCACCGGGAGCACCAGGAGATCACATGAGGTCTACAAAGCGAAGCGTAAAACTTTGCACCCTTTTAGCCGGGCTGCCTCATGCCCTTGAAAGATCTTTGTGAAACTTATGATAACAACTCCTTTAGTACAAACTAAAAGCAACTTAAACCGTAGCTAAACCCCTGCTAAAATTTAACGTCGAATTAGCACTGATGCCAATAATATGCAATACTTTTGCAGTCCCTAAAAACAATTTGTCATGGGTTTCGACTGGAAGCAGATATTCACAATAACCATGGTGCTTTTTGCCGTGATCGACATTATTGGCAGCATACCCATCATTGTCGACCTGCGCACTAAGCTTGGGCACATCCAGTCAGAAAAAGCATCGGTAGTGGCCACGATCATCATGGTAGCTTTCCTCTTCGTAGGCGAAGAGATACTGAAGCTCATCGGTATCGATGCCAACTCATTTGCCGTGGCAGGTTCATTCGTATTATTTTTCCTGGCGCTCGAAATGATACTGGGCATACGCCTTTATAAGGAAGATAACCCCAGTACCGCCTCCATCGTGCCCATAGCGTTCCCGCTGATAGCCGGGGCAGGCACCATGACCACCATACTTTCGCTTCGAGCGGAATTCGAAAAGATCAACATCATCATCGCTATAGTTAGCAATGTGATACTGGTATACGTTGTACTCAAATCATCCGCGAAAATAGAGCGGCTTTTGGGCGATAACGGGCTGGGTGTCATACGAAAAGTATTCGGAGTGGTATTGTTGGCCATAGCTGTTAAATTATTCGCGGCTAATGTTAAACAATTATTCCTTTAACATTAAATTTTATAATTTCACGCCGTTCAAAACCGCCATATACGTAAAGAAAACGATATGAAAATTTTTATCTACATACTGATAGCCATGGCTTTAGGGCTTATCATTTTTAACGCCACCCAATTAGATTTTGAGAACCTTACCAAAGGGAACAGCCTTGTAGCCCTCATAGGCATCGTAGCATCGCTGTGCGCGGTATGCATCCTTATAATCTTCAGGATGGCAAAGAACATCGAGGAGAAAACGAGAAATCACTAATATGTTCGATGTCCTTATCATTGGCGGCGGCGCATCGGGTGTTTCCTGCGCGCTCGTTATCGGTTCCGCACTCAAAAAACCTTATGCCGAAGGCAAAAGGGCCGCGATACTTACCCACCAAAAAGCATCAGCCTTACAGGATGCCATTTTTTGGAACGCGTATGGCGTAACTCCCGGAAAGCTGGGCAAAGACCTGATGGACGAAAGCCTGGAACAGCTTACCTCCCTGTATCCTGCCATGGAACAGATCCCTAACGAAAAGGTCATGAGCGTAGAAGGCGAAGCCGGGAATTTTACCATTACCACCAATAAGAACACCTATCGGGCGAAGGCCATTATAGTAGCCATAGGATCAGCAAATACTTTTGCTATCGAAGGCCTTATGGACTATGTCATCCCACACAAGAAAGCGATGCCGGAGAAAAACCGCATTCAGCTGAAAAATGACGACCACCTGGTCGCCGAAGGTATTTATGCCACCGGTACACTTGCCGGGCACCGCAGCCAGCTGGCTATTGCCGCAGGAAGCGGAGCCGCAGTCGCCACCGATATCCTTACGTTCTGGAATAACGGTATCCCAACGCAGTACCATGATAGTACAAGGGTGAAGTGATAGGACGCAGTTTTCATTTATAACCCGTCTTTTATCAGTGAATATATCAGCATTATACCA